>ERZ724506.503-NODE-503-length-13532-cov-8.884989_pt1 | contig 13532 bp, 3 predicted proteins | sample MGYA00376039_ERZ724506 | MGnify/ENA primary metagenome ERZ724506 (study PRJEB28724, sample SAMN07190887) | wastewater metagenome | isolation source: effluent of sewage treatment plant in Hong Hong | place: USA: Christiansburg, Virginia | collected 2016-03-01 ... | reverse complement strand
ATTTTATTATTTCATGAGTTTAATTAAATCAGATATAGCTGTTGAAATGTTGGCCAAAGAATAACTTAAGAATAAAGAATATTATAGCTTATATACTAATCGACAGAGGACTATATTATGTTTTAAGATTTAAATAGGTACATATATGGAAGCTTGAGAATAGTGTATTATTAATGAAAGCATAATGGCTTATAATATTCAATGTTTGGATTTATATACAAAGTGTCCTCATTTTTGATAATTCTTGAATTTTATATTTATAATTATAGATTAATTTTTTTTTATTTCCATTTAATATTAAATATTTTAAAGAATTAAAAAAGAGAAATTACAATTATTATTAAGTGCTGTTTGAATAATTATGTTTCTAATTAAATAAGATTAATAAGTTTTAAAAATAATAAGTTTTTGTTGTTAACTTAAGCATTATAAGAACATAAATATACTAATTTTTAATTAAATACTTATATATAATTTTCATCAAAATAAAGTTTAAATCTCAAAATGTTTTATTTATTCAAATTCTTTAAAATTATAAAAAAAATTAGTATTTAAAATATAAATTAACCATTATCATCTTGATTACATTTCCTACCCTTACATTCTTCATCTCCGTCACTCTTAGCCCTATATTAATTATCTGAATCTAGGCTTTCTTGTTTTTTATCACAATCCTAGTTTTATTCTTGATTATCTTCGTCTTCTAAATTTTATTCACTATTATCCTCCTCTTAGCTTTCTTCCTCTTAGTTTTCTTCCTCTTAGCTTTTCTCTTCTTAACTCTCTTCTTCTTAACTCTCTTCTTCTTAGCTTTCTTCTTCCTCACCTACTTATTCCACCCATTAAGAAAACTAATAAGCTAATACTCTTAACTACTAATCAGCTTCCGCGTCAAACAAAGGATGTTACTACATAAAATCCATTACACTCTTATCTCTATTACTCCAAAGTATCACAAACTCTTTATTTAAAAGATCATTTTAGAAAAATTTCATCAAAATTGTCGGAATAAATTTATCAAAACTAATTCCTTTATATTTATGTGAAACAAGATAGGATAGATTGAGAATGGTTTCAGCTCCAATCACTTCATTAAGCTTAAGTCATCTCATAACTTCTTCAAATAAAATTGATCAAGATTCAATTTGCTTCAAAATTTGATGATCAAAAATAAAGTTGAAAATAAAATAGCCAATCATACAGTAGTTCTCTGGCTTTAGTCTTAGTCTCTTAATAAGCTTGTAAATAACCTCAGTGTCTGAGTCATCAAATTAATAGTTGTCTCTTAAGCAAAATTATTACTGAAAATACACTCTATATATCTCCTCTGTATTTGCTTTGGCTTGCTCAGAAAAAACATTCTAAAAAATTTCTTCAAGCAAAGGTCATGCTTTATACTTGAGCAAATGGGCAGGAAGCTCAGCTACTTTATCGTCCTAGTCTTAAAGCTATTGCTTGAGCTTAATATCTCTTAGTACTTTTGGAGGATTGTTTATCAAGTATTTGGTAAGCTTATGAGCAGGATTCATGGGTGACAAATGGCCACATGCGTTGCACATTCCAACAAGCTGCTTGTTCTATACCACAAGAGTCATCTCAGGAGCCTTGCATTTTTAACACAAAATATATTCATTGATAAAATGGTCTAAACAAGCCCTGGTATCTTCCTCGCTATAAACTCCTTTAATTTCTATTGATTAAATTTCATTGGTCTTATCATCTGTAAGAACATTGACATTTGTTCCTAGAATCTAGCTGAAAAACTTGGCTATAGTCTGGACCTCAATATAAAGTGCCTTGGCTACATCTACAAGGTTTAGGAGCTTGGTTCTTTCATTGATACCTTTACCTATCTTAATTTGCTACAACAATGGCATCTAGTATCAGTAGTTTGGATCCTATATAGTTCTGGGAACATTGACCATGATGCTTGATTTTTCGTTCATTTATAATTTATATTTATTATTTATTACAGTGTATCTTATCATATTAAACTTTTAAATGACAACTTGTAATAAATTTATAATGATTTTATTATATTTTAATTTATAATATGCAAGGCTAAATTTCCGACTAGTTCTTGGACTTTGACACTCATAGTGTGCATAGCAACATAGATACAGAGTTTGAAATAGAATAAGACACTCCTTAATAAAGCTTATAAGAAAACGAAGAAACATTATTAAGCAAAAATGATCTTTAATAATATAAAGAAAATAAAGAATAAATTGTTGAGCAAAGTCGTTAGGAATAAAACAAGTATTAAATTGATCAGCTTAGCAACAGAATTAATCAATAAGAAATACTCAAGCTTTAAAGACCTAAGAATAAGTCACAGGTTATTATTGATGAGCTTGACAAAATAGAAGAAAATAAATACATTGTTAAAGAAAGAACAAAAGACCTCTAGCAAACTCTTTAATAAGAGCAGAACAAAAAAGTAGAATAAGAAACTCCAAATCCAAAAAGTCTCTTCAGAAACTCAGTCATCAAAATCTTAGAAAATTCCAAAGAAAAAAAAGGCTTCAAATTTCTGAATAATTTTTAAGCTAGTGAGTTTGGCTCCAACGAAAAAAACAGTGCTCTTGGATAGAGTAATTTGGTTAGCGAAAAGCCAGCCTAAACTAATATCTCTTTCAATCACAGAAGAGGAAAGATTAACAACATCCTTTGAAAGTCCATAATACCTGATGACTAAAAAAGTGCCTTTGATATGAACTTGCTAAACAAATCCTTTAATTTTCAAGAGCAAATTGGAACTGAAAAAGAGATAGAGATCCTAGCCAATAAAAAAAGCACCTTTTTCCCAACTAAGTTAAATGAGGAGATTTTATAAGATGGTTTCCTGTAATCATCAAAACTACTTGAGGATTTGTTTAATAATCTGCAGAGCAAGATTCCTGATAAAACTCAACTTGATAAGGTTGATCAAGGTCTATATGATCTTATTAAGAAGAGCTTCAAAGGAATTGTCAAGTCTTAGTTGTATTCAGATGGCCACAATGAAGATGATAGAAAATTTGACTCTTAGTAAAAAATTATTGAAATACAAAAGAAACTACTTCAACTTAAATAATCAATGGTTGGAATATGAATCTTTTGTGCTGAGTAATTTGAGAAGCTTAAAATTATTAGCAAAAAGCAAAGAACTGAATATGAAAATTTACTAATAAATCCTTAAGAGTTTTAGTCAAATCAAAATGCTTATAAATAAGTCAAGATTTCCAAAATACAAAAATTGCACAGTTAAATAATGAGGCTTCAAAAGCTCCAAAAAAACAAAGGCTTTATAATACAAGACCAAGTTTCTCAGTTCAACAAAGGAGTGCTTGAGATTCTTAATGACACTTGAAAAAAATATGTCAACATGCTCAAGAAATAACTTGAGTAATTTTGGGAACAAAAAATAACAGAATAAAATTATCAAGAGAGCTTTATGAATAATCTTATATAGCTTAATAAGTATCTTTATGAATTTGTTTAAAAGTCTGAGGATTTGACATCCTTATAAACAATTTAAATAAAGGACTGCTTTTGACTTATATCTGAGATAACATTATAAGGAAAATATTTGCTCTAGGATAAGAAAGAACTCGAACTTGGAAAAGAAAAACTTCAAAGAGAAATAATGTTGGAGAAATAAAATGGGCTTAGTGAATAGATAAATGAGGAGAATAATTTCTTGTTGGAGAAAAATATGTACTTGTAACAAAAGTGCTTTGATTTGGAGAAGGAGCTTATGATGATAAGATTTGGTTAAAAACCTTATATTCTTAAAGAAGAGCCCAAGACTACATAAGAGTTTACTATAATCAAAAATCAAATCTAATTTATTGAGTTTCTTGAAAGCTATAAAAATGAAGTAAAAAAACTCCAAAAATAAGACTAGAAAAAAGAAGATGCTTTGAGAGAGATTATGACTGATAAAAAAAGTCAATTTATTTTTCAAACAGAATTTATTCTATATTAGGACTAATTTTTATAAGTAGTTATAGAGGAAATATTTATCAATGAAAAAGAAAGAGAGTTTAATATTCAGCTTATAAACCTATAGGAGACTTCTATAAGTCTGTATGGAATCTAAATTGTTGTAAAAGAATGAGAATTCTAAGGTCAATAAGAAGATATATAACTAAATGGATTTTAGAATAATTTTATCTAGATAAAAGCCTCTTCGCAAAATGATTAAGATTTGTTTAAGTAACTTTTTTATTTGACTTTTTTTTACAAATTTGAAAAAAATCAAAAAGATTAAGCCAAAATTGTATAGTAAAAATTTGGCATATTTTAGCTGAAATTTTTGAAAGTAAATAAAGACTATAAAAAGGATCAGAATTTTATGAATTTTTTAAATCTGAAAAAAGAGATTCAAATATCCAAAGAGCTTTATCTTGCTTTTAAGTAATACCACTATTCAATTAGCAGTACACTGGAAGAAGAGCTTTTGTTTTCATACTAAGTAGACAAGGAAAAGCTAATCATTTTTATCAAGTCAAATAAAGATCAATTTTTGATGCAAATTTATTTCTAAAATGAGATCTAAAAAATTCACGATATTATTAAGGAAATATTAAGCATTAAGAACTTGTATGAAAATAATGAGAGCAATAAATGAAATAACTAATAAGATTTTATTTCAAATATATTTACATTTTATTATATACAAACTTCATTATTAAAATAAATTCATTACTGTATTTAATCAATAGCAAATATTCAGCCTCTTAATTTTATAGTTATTTGACTTATAAAGCCTATAAAGATAATAATTTTTAGCTTATTTTTTCTGTGTAATCCTTCTGAACTTGGTTTACAAAAATCTTTATTTTATGAATATTTTTGTTATCATATTTTTATATATTGAAATTAATTGCAATTGTTTTTTTCCAAGTAAACTTTCTGATATTAAGCACTTTATGATTGGCTTCAAATTTCTTTACTTAATTTTTATGTTTATAATGTTTATTTAGGCTACCAAGATTACAAGTATAAAAATTATCATTTCTAATTTATGCTTTAATTTTCTCATTTCCTAAACAAAATCCATTCATGACATTATAAATACAATTATATTAATAAGCTAAGATTCTTTTTTCCTCAACTTTTAGCTCAAGTAACATATCTTTAAGTTCTTTTATCATTTGTTTTGATCCACAAATAAGTACTACAAAATCAGGATCTGATAATTATAATATAGCATTTCAGAGGTCTTGCTTATCTATTCTATTATGCTTAGAATTATCTGTAATTTCTCTTGTAATATACTGTATGTACTAAAAATCATAGTCTTGCTAATAATGCTCAAGCTCATGCTGATAAAATAAATCACTTAAATAAGAGTCTGAGTTGAGTAAAATAGTCTTAATTTTTTTATTTTTTTCTACTTAAAAAATCTATTAAAAAATATCCAAAAATGGAACAAGTCCAGTACCACCTGAAACAAATAAAGCATTCTTAGCATGAATCACAGCATCAAAATCCTTATTGAAAAACTCAGCATTACCTATATAATAACATCTTGATCTTGGCTCAGAAATTTCTAAAAAATCTCCAACATTTTTATTATCAAAATATGGTGTGCATTGTCCACCTTAATGATCCCCACCTGGATAATATATCTTAATTATAAAGCTAATAAGATCATTAGACTTATGAACAATAGAGTATGATTTTTCTTTATGTATACCATCTTTATCCACAAGCTTAATTTTTGAGTGCATTCCAAATTTCAAATCTTTGAAAAAAGCTTCTTATTAACCATCTTAAATCTTACAAATGAATTCAAATACATTTTTGTTGCACTTAATTTTCTCAAGAATCTTGGCTACATAAAAGACTTGAAATTTTAAATTATTTTTCATTTATAATTGACAAAAGTTAACAGAATTAAAAAAATAATAATAATATTTATTAAGCTTAATTTTCTCCTCCAAATTTCTTAACATATTTATCTACACTCTCAATTCTGCTTACAAGAGAAACTGGCTGTCTGATCTTGTGACCTGTAGCAAAGAAACCCAAATAGTCTTAGAGCTTCTCACTTTATATCAGCTTTGCAAGAAGTCCATAGCTCTCTAAATGGTTTTCAATATTTAGTAGATAGTAGATCTATGCACATAATGAAGGCACAAAAGGCTCAAGAAGCATAGCCAACACTCTCAGTAGGTTCAGAATCACTCCTAGTTTTTGATGTAGCTTTTCTTCTACAAGCTCCCAGATCTTAACCTCTTAGATATATTTATTAAGAAGACTACTTAATTCCAAGGCACCTTGCAAACCTTATTTGATTTTCTACAAGTTCATGCTCTAATAATACTACTCCAAAACAACTCTAATTTCATTTATGTAATCCTCATCAACTTGATCAATATTATCAGGCTTGAATCCCTTGAGCTCTCCTTAACTGCTCTTAAACAACAGAGCCAATACTCTTTAATACAAGTTACCAATATTGTTAACAAGCTCACTATTTATCTTAGTCTAGAAATCACTCCATTTGAACTGAGTGTCTGAGTTCTCAGGTCATATAGACAACAAGTAGAATCTCCAAGCAAAGACTGGTATCTCAGGAACATCAATAACATGGGTACCAAAAACACCTGTGCAATTTCTCTTTGAAAATTTAATGTTCTCATAGTTCAAGTACTCAGTTGTGCTTATTTGATCCAGTAAGGTCCATTGTTTTCCGGTGCCAATTAAAGATCCGGGAAACATAATAGTATGGAAGGGAACATTGTCCTTGCCCATGAACTAGACAAGCTTGACCTTGTCTGGGTTCTGCCACCAGTCTCTCCATGAGTCTGTGTAGTTGGCAGTGATGGAAATGTAACCTATTGGAGCATCATACCAGACATAGAAGCACTTGTTTTCGAAGCCTTCTTTTGGAACAGGAACACCCCATTTAAGATCTCATGTTATACATCTTGGTCTTAGACCCTCATTGAGCCATGACTAAGTAATTGAGACTGAGTTGCTTGTCCAAGAGTTTACTCCTCTTTTGTCACTAAACTCTTATAGAGTATTTTGAAGCTTTTGAAGATCAATATAATAATGCTCAGAGCTTCTGAACTCAAGTCCAGATTTGCATAGAAAACACAGAGGATTTATAAGCTCTGTGGATTCATATGATTTCTAGCAAGCATCACATTGATCACCTGTTGCTTGGTCACTTTTACAGTATGGACAGAGTCCTCTTATAAATCAATCAGCTAAAAACCTATCACATGTTAAACAGTACAGCTACTATAAGGTTTGCGTAAGAATGAATCCTTGATCAAAATCATCATTGAAAATCTCTTAGACAATTTCTTAATGCTTTTTAGTTGATGTTCTTCCAAAGAAGTCAAAATCAATATCAAAATGCTCATAAATTTTCTTATGGATAACATGATACTTGTCACAGATTTCCTGAGGACTGCAGCCTTCTTACATAGCTTTGGTTTCTGTAGCTGTTCCATATTCATCAGTGCCGCAGATGTATATAGAGTTGTAGCCAGCTAGCTTGCAAAATCGACTATAGACATCACCTGATAGGACTGCTCCAATCAGGTTGCCTAGATGAGGCTCATTGTTGACATATGGAAGAGCGGATGTGATAAGGATGTTATTAGAAATGTTTGGATCTATATTGAGTACTGTGCCTTTATTGCTCTTCAATTTCTAAGCTCTTACAAGCCCAATATATTCTTAGGAAATATCTTCTTTATTTTTGTTTTTTTTAGAATCTTTTTCTGGATTTTTTTGATCATTTTTAACAATCTTTTTTTCTTGCTTTTCACTTGGAATTTCTGAGACTTTTTCTTTAAGGATAATCTTTTCATAATCATTGTTGAATTCTTCAACAATTTTACTGAGTTCTTCCAGCTTGAAGTCAATTTCCTGATCTTCAATAAGACAGTATAAAAGAATGTTAAGAAGAGTAGCTTCTTTGTTGATGATATTCTTTATAGCATCTACATGTTAGGGCTTGGAGCTATCATACTAGAGTACAGACCATAGAATTTTATCTTAGTTTTTTTCGTTCTTGGAAATCTCCACGAATATATCAGCATCTCCATAAAGAACTTTATTATTTTTCTTATCAACAAGAGTGGTGAATTACTAGGCAGGATCTTTTTATTATACCTTTGTTTTTGATGAACTGAATATTCAGTTTGGCTCTTTTATCATAAATAAAGAGGGCCTTTGTGTAGGGGGATAGTTTTTTATATAAATAAAGCATTATAAATATTTTTAGAGTTATTGATAATTTTAATGTAATTTATATAAATTTTAATAAAATTCAAATTATAAATTACTATCTATTGTTACTTGCACTCTCATAGTCTAATATACTAAATTTAATATTTATAATCAATGGCAAAAATGACTTAGAAAAACACTGACACAAAATTGCTCTATATATTAGAAAATTTGAACTTAAATTTTTGAAAAATATTGCCAAAAAAACAGACCTAATTATCTCCTTATAAATATCTCTCAAATAAAACAATAATAGAAATAATAGATATTTTTGATTATTTTATTCAGCTTTTATTTTAGAACTATTTGTTCATTGAGGACAAACAAGAGCGACTTTAAATTCACAATCTAATTGACACAATTTTCTCTAAAAAGCAACAAAGAATAAGATAGATTGGACTCTCCTACCAGGAGATCTTTATTAGTGACTTCAAGTTCCAAAACTCCTCCTTAAATACAGTATGAATCTTCTTAAAAAATAAGATTTCAGGTCTATGACATTCAAAGCATTTTGATCAAGACCAAATAAAAGAAATAATAAAGCCACAAATAGATGACATGTCCAAGCTGTACTCTATAGAAATAGCTCAGCAAATATCAGTATATTAAAATCCTTTGCTTGAGATTTTCAACCTAGTAAAAATGGCATCTGATAAACACATTCCTGAGTTTAAAAAGTTCATTATTTTAGAGGAACTTATTCCTCTTATAAACAAAGACTATATTCCTATCTAAAATACTACCTGAGAAGCCTGGTAATAAAAGTTTGACCAAATGCATGACAATTTGCTTCTAAATGGCATGAAGAAATTTTCCAGCAAAAATTTGGAGAAAATCAAAAAATATTACTTACAAGATAAGTCGTTATAGGAGATCAAGAACAGGTTTAAAAACCTAACAAGATTTAAGACTGAGCTCAACATCATAAAAAACTGGAGAATTTATGCTGTCGCTCCGTTGAGTGAACTTGAGACTCTTAATTTTCAAAAAGGACAGCTTTGGTTTGGTCCCAAAAGCTATAAGAAAATTTCTAAATATTTCTTGCCTCATTGAAGTGCTGAGTTTTTATAGCAGAATGATAACGATGATGAAAGCTTGCAGACTAAAAGAGGCTAGAACTATTTTGACTTCCACTAAAGTGAAAAAAATGAAGACTTAGATTTGAATGAAAGTGGTCTTAAATTCAAGGAAAAAACAATGTGTCAAAATGACTAAGATTTTATGCTTTTTTTAAAGGAGATTTAAGATCATAAGAAACTTGATCAACTTTCTATTGAGCAAAATTAAGGTCTTAATCACAAGACATTTTCAATATAGTTAAATCCATTGTAAGAAATAGGAAAATAAGATCAAGAAAATCATGACTAGAATTTCATTGTGTTTAAGAACAAAAAATATTTCTGTCAAAAGATCAAGTTTTTAAAACACAAAGTTAGCTTTGGAAAATAATAAATTTAAAGTGAGAGAATTTGACATTGATTAATGAACATTAATGATGCTTAGGATTACAATAAATCTGAGCAATAGGTTTAGAAATTATGTCCAAGTATTAAAGAACTGTAGCAGATTATAGAGCAGGTTAATAATAAGACAAAGGATGTTCTAAGCTGCCACGAAGATGTGTATTATGAGAGGCTTGAATATATGCTCTAATAATTTTATTTATAAATATTGATAAATAATATATTTTGACTAGCATAGCTTAAATTATATGTAACTATATTTCAATAATTAATGTTCTTTAAAAAATAAAAATACTTAATAGCAGAGAATAAAGTTAGACACAAATTTATTAATTATTAATTATTTATAATGTAGACTCTCTAAGAGGATAATAATATTTTTGAGTACTAGTTGGTTTTTATTGGATAAAAAATATAGAATATTTCGGAGCTGCTTGAATAATGCTCTAATCTAATGGATGAAGAAGAGCTCTCTATATAATTAGATGATGATAATATAAACATTAATTGCTATCATTAAGAAGAACTTTAGCTCAAATAAAACAACATTCATTTTCAAGGCTTTTTCAGCTGAAACTTCTTCCTCAATACTTAATATACTTCAGTAAATGTTCCTAGCTCATATCATATTATGCTTAATAAGTATGTGGTTAAAAAATTATCAAGCTCCATCAGCAACATAAAAAATGAAAGCAATATTTCAATTGAGCTTAGCAACTCCAAATAAGAAGAAAATATTGAACAAGATGTAGATTATAATTAGCTGTAGCTAATTGTGAGTAGATTTTCATAGACACAAGAGTCTGGATTCTGCACCAACATGGCTGTAGACATTCTAGAGCTGCCTGTAAAAAAACAAATAACCTATAAGGTAAAATAACAAGATACTTATACTGCATGATCTTGTTTTTCTAAACAGAATAATTGATAACTTAGACTGTTATAATCTGGGTCTGACATTTGAGTTTGTTAAAGAAGAGAATTTAGATGAAGTTTTTCTGATAATAAAAAGCTTAGATGGTTAGGTCTGCAATAAAAAGACTTGCTTTAGAAGTGGTCTTCATTTTATTCCAAAAGACGAAAAATTTCACTATAATTTCCAAGGGGGACAAAGTTTCTTAAAGTTTCTCAAAAAGATAAAAGAAATTGAACAAGGATACTTTGGACTAGATATTTAAAATTGATTTGTATACATGAAGGAGCTAAAAGAGGAAACAAGAGACATTGTAGTTGCAAGGTTTGATTTTGTATTTTAGAACACAGAAATTATGGATGAGCAAAATTGTTAATATATTATAAAGGAACTATTTATTAAAGAATATTTTATTATAATTATTATTGCTTTTTTTTGAAGAACAGATCCTTCTCAAAGAAGGATACCATCTACTTCTCTCTGTGCTTCCATACAAGCTCATTATTATCTTATCTGTCAACGACTTTCTTCCAGCCACCTGGAAACACATGATAAACATTAACAACACCACCTGAAGCAGAGTCATGATATGTGGCTTCAGAAATTGCTCTTTTTCCAAGCTCAACAGCCTCCTACAAACTAAGATCATATCTCCAGTAACTATCAAGTACTCCATAGGCAAAAGTGCTTCCTGAACCAATAGAGAACTTGTCACCTTCAATTCTGTTGCCATCATTGTCTAAGTAGTACAAATGTCCTCCTTTATGATCAAAGCCTGAGATCATTGTGCCTACAGAAAGTCCTTATTATCTGTACTCATACATCTTTTTGGCAAATAGTCATGAGGCACCAGAAATTGTCATTCTTTCATTATAGTTAAGCTCATACAGTCTTAGCTCCCTGGCAAGATCTTGTTCCCAATATAAACAATCTGCTGCACCTCCTGCCATAGTTCCTAGCATATATTCATTAATCTCAATTACTTTTTTAACAGACTCAGAAGAGTTAAGCTGTCCCATTGAGGCTCTCGAGTCAACAGCAATTATTATTCCATCTTTGAATTTGAAACCCAAAGTTGTAGTTCCTTTTTTGAACTTAGAGATTTCCTTCTCAGGGCCATCAGAATGTTAGACTTTTTGAAACATGTTTGCATCTTTAGTAACTTAAGGTTGTTCAACTCTTGAGTACTCTCTTGAAGTGTAATATGATAGGTCATCACCAGTAAGCTTGGAAAGCTATTTATATGACATTATAAAATAATAAAATAAATATATGATTTCAAATAAAAATTTCAAAATTAATCAAAAAAATTAAAATAAAGATTTTTTACGTTTTTATTTTTTAATAATTTGATGGGAATTTGCATTGAAAAAACAAATGAGTGTATTCTCAATGCCATGAATACAGATTCTTTGAAGAAGAAGATTTCTAACTTTGACAATCTTAAAGAAATGGTTCCAGATATGGATTAACTAAAGGAAATAATTCCGGATGAAAAGTAGCTTAATTAATGAGCAAACCAATTGGCTTAAGATTTAGTAGCTGCTTAATAAAATATTAAGGACAATGTAAAATTTAATATTTAAAACTCATTAGAAGAATTTCAAAGCTTAGCAAACGGAAATCTTTATAAAGGAGAGCTCAACTAACTCTCTTAGCCAAATGGCACTGGAACAATGATATTTGATAATGGAGACAAATATGTTGGAGAGTTTGTCAATGGAGTCAAGCAAGGTGTTGGTGAGCTTGATAAGAGGGATGACTTTGTCTATAAGGGAGAATTCAAGTAGAATAAATTTGATGGCTTTGGAATACTAAAGAAAAACAATGGCGAGATTTTGGAAGGAAATTTTATCAAAAACAAATTCATTAAATAAATTTAAAACTAATAAGATAATTAATGAGAGATTATTAAGTCTAATTTTGCCCAAGAAGAAATACTATTACATTTTATTAAAGAAATTTTTAAGCTGTTTAAAGATAAAATTGTTTCTTTGTTTTCTCAAAACTAAAATTGTATTTATAATTAATGGATGACTTATGTGATGGACTATATTAATCATGAAATAAACTTCAATAATAAACTTATATAGTTAGAGTAAGAATGAATCCTAAGGAAATACATGAGGATATTTAGCTGCCAGTCTACGTTTGTTAAGCATATTGATTTTCTTATATTGCTTAGTACATGCCTGAAATTTTGAGCTTCTTTGATAATAATATTTAAAAATTGATAAAAAATAAAATTTGGCTGTCAAAAGACAATCAGTCTATAAACATTTATTTGCCAGTGTTTGCTGCATATGATTTATATGTAGACAATGGTAAATATTAAGAAAATGAACTTGAGTTGATTTTAAATACAGTTGAGCCAAAAAACTAGCATTGTTACTATTATAATGAGGAAAATATTCTAAGATTATTTAAGCATGATTTGAAGTAAAGCTTATGGATTTGAACTGGAGATTAAAATTTTGGAAGAAAAAATTTAGATGATAAAGAGCTGTAAACAATGCTAGAGAATATATGTTGAGGAAAGAGTGAAAGAGTTTAGGAATTTATTGCTAATATTATTGATGATTAGGATGCTAAAGAGGTGCCAATATGAGTGATGATTAAACAAGGATAAGAGCTTGATTAAATATAGACTAAGATAGATAGAAAGATAAATATACTTAAGTTTTTAAAAGAGAATTTTTAGATGATTTTTGAGCTGGAGTAAGATGAGATAAAAGAAGAGTTTAAAGATATGAGGATTTCCATAGCTGGAATAAATATTGGACTAGATTGTTGTTTAGATAGTCTAGATTAATTACTAAGAGCTTTTGATTTGTTTTTGTATATAATTTTGATTATTAATTAATTTTATATTTATTTATAAGTGGGGGTTTGGGGTTTGGGGTTTGGGGTTTGGG
>ERZ724506.502-NODE-502-length-13550-cov-3.307892_pt1 | contig 13550 bp, 10 predicted proteins | sample MGYA00376039_ERZ724506 | MGnify/ENA primary metagenome ERZ724506 (study PRJEB28724, sample SAMN07190887) | wastewater metagenome | isolation source: effluent of sewage treatment plant in Hong Hong | place: USA: Christiansburg, Virginia | collected 2016-03-01 ... | reverse complement strand
ACCCTTCGCATACTTATACTACTTCAGGAACTTACTTTGTTAGTTTACAGGTTATAACTAATGCAGGCTGTCAGCAATCAATTATTAAAACCATAACCATTTCTCCTACACCGACACCTGATTTTACAAGTGCTAGTTTTTGTCAAAACGATAGTACAGCATTTGTTAATCAAAGTACGAGTCTTGGTGGTTATTCTATCACTGCTTCTTCCTGGAATTTTGGTGATACGCCCAGTGGTATAAATAATACATCTAACATTTATTCTCCAAAGCATCTTTTCACAAGTCCAGCTATTTATAATGTAAAGTTAATTGTAACCAATAGTGCTGGCTGTAAAGATTCAATCATTAAACCTATACAGTCTTCTACAAGTTACAACTCTACTATTCCGCAAAGTTTTTCAGGATTAAAATTATGGGTAATGGCTGATTGTGCAAAATCTGCACCCTTATCAAAGGTAGATACACTCTACGATTTAAGTGGTAATTTTAATCATGCTATTCAATCAACTATTTCGCAGCAGCCAATTATTTCATCTACTTTTTTAAACGGACATAAGACCGTTAAATTTGATTCAATTGATGATTTCTTGAAATTTACTCCGATCTCAGATATCAGAACTGTGTTTTGGGTAATTAAAGAAAACCCAGGGCTTCCTGCTGCTAGACCATTACTTGGGCACACAAGTGCGGGTGCATATAATTTTCATCGTGGTAGTCAGAAATACATTTGGAGCAATCCTGATGCTGCCACTGGTGTTTTAAATGGTATTACAAACCTTAATTTTAATGCAGTTAACGGAACAGTAACTCCGCTGCCCGCACAATTTTCGCTTGTTAGTTTAGTAACTACTGGAACTGTAACAGCTGATAATTTTGGTACTGATAGAAATTTAGCAGGAAGGTTTTGGAATGGCGATTTGGCAGAATTAATTATTTACAATCAAGCCCTTAGCCCTGTTCAGGTAAATCAAGTAGAGCAATATTTAAACGCTAAATATGCACCTCCTGTTAAATTACCAGCAGATATAACTGTTACAAACTCTTTTTGTGATACTATAATTACAACAAACTCTTCTTTTGTAGATTACTTATGGTCAAATGGAGCTACTACACCAACAATATCAGTAAATAAAAGTGGTAAATATTGGGTAAAAACTACTAGTAGTTTTGGAATGGTTACAAGCGACACCATTTTAGTGAATTTTCCAAATTATCATCTCCCTACTCAAAATGTAATTTGTACTGGCAATCAATTAAAATGGGACACCCAATTAGCTGAATCAAATTACACGTTTCTTTGGCAAGATGTATCAACTACAGATTCTGTTTTTACAATTACCCAAGCTGGAAACTATTATGTTAATATAACAGACTCATACAGCTGCACCATTACTTCTGATACAGTTAAAATTACAATTGATAATTTTCCTGTAACTGGTTCACTGGGGCCCGATATTCCTTTATGTTCAGGAAACTCCATTACATTAACGTCTGGTTTAAGTTCATCTTTATCATATACATGGAGTACAGGTTCAATTAATGATTCGTTACTTATTACAAATAGTGGGCAATACTCTGTTATAGTAACTAATACCAATAATTGTGTTGCAAAAGATACTATCATTGTAACTATTAATGGTTTTGCTCCAACGGCAAATTTCACCACAACAATTGGCTGTGCTAATAAAGCTGTATCATTTACAGATTTATCAATTCCTCCAAGTGGAAACTCAATTAGCAATTATGAATGGAGCTTTGGAGATACAGCATCTCCTACAAATACGTCAACTGCTTCAAATCCGTTGCATACATATACAAATACCGGAACATATACTGTAGTTTTAACAGTCACCACCAATTCAAACTGTGAGCAATCAATCACAAAAATAATAAATGTGTATCCTGTTCCAACAGCATCATTTTCTATTGGAACTTCTTGTCAAAATGATAGTACTGCCTTCCTAAACTTAAGCACTAGTACTGTAGGTTATCCATTAACAAGTTACAGTTGGAATTTTGGTGATTCAAATACGAGTAACGCAATTTCTCCTAAGCATGTATATACAAATGTACTAACTTACTCAATTACTCTAGTGGCTACAAACAGTGTTGGCTGTTCTTCTTCTGTGATTAAAACTCTTACTCCAAAATATGAAGTAAAAGCAAATTTCACTAATGGTCCAGCATGCGAAAACAATGCTACCAATTTTCAAAGCACCTCTATTATTCCTCCTACTGGTACTCCAACTTATGATTGGAATTTTGGAACTGGAATGGGTGTTTCAAATGTTTTATCACCCTCTAAAACCTTTACGAGTTCAGGCGTTTATTCGGTAACTCTTACTGTTAATGGAAATAATGGATGTGTATCTACTATAACTAAACTGGTGAATGTGTATCTACCTCCAGTAGCAAATTTTTCTTTCACTTCATTCTGTTCAAAGGACACGATTAACATTATAAATACTTCCAATGCACAAAGTGGTATTCTATCCTTATATGATTGGAAATTAAATACTACATCTTTTTCAGCTGTTCAAAATCCAACTCTTTCGCTGACAACACCTACAACCTATTCTGTAAAACTAGAGGTTACAAATTCATTTGGGTGTAAAGATGCGACTACTAAAACTGTGACCGTGTTTCCATTACCAACGGTTGATTTTTCTACTACTCCAGTTGCGTTTTATTATATTAACGAGCCTGTTAATTTCACTCCGTCTAATACAAATGCATCCTCTTATTTATGGAGTATGAATGGAACTTCTACCTACACTATTCAAAGCCCTACAGAAACATTTAACGCTGAAGGCTCTTATAATGTTAGTTTAATTCTAAAAGATCAAAATGGTTGTAAAGGTTCGAAAACGAAAAACATTACTGTATCAAATCGTTATTTAGATTTAGCTATTTTAAATGTAAGTACTACAAAAGATAACGATGGTTTTATGACTGTGGTTGCCGATATAGCAAATTACGGCTCTGTTCCTATCACTTCATTTAAGATGGGCTATCAAATTAGTGATGGAGGTAGTATTAAAGAAACATGGAATGGAACACTAAACCCAAATTCATTTTACGTTTACACATTTAATGCTACAAGTGCAAGTAACCAAAACAGTGCAAACCATATTACCTGCGTAGAAATCGAAAAAGTAAATACCATTATTGATGCTGACACAAGTAATAATTCTCTTTGCACAAGTTTAAATACGGATGAAATTAATGTTTCCAATCCATTACCAAACCCTACTAATGGAGACATTATATTGCCTATAACATTAAATAGAGATTTAGATTACATAATTGCTATCTATAATTCGGTTGGGCAAATTCAATATGAAGAAACAACTCAAAAAGGAATTGAAGGTTTAAATTTTGTAACACTTAATACTTCATCCTATGCTCGTGGCTGTTATATCATTAAAACAATGATTGATGGAAACATATTTATCAAGAAGTTTATAAAAATTAGTTATGAATAACTACTTGAGTTTATAAAAGTCAAGTATTGAATTAATCACTAAACTTTGTTCTTTGTGTTTTAAATCATAAAACAGAGGAAGCCTTAAAAGGCAACGTGTATAGTTATCTGCATTATCTAAAGTTACACCAACATTCTGATTTCTGTAAAATGGACTGCTATGCAATGATATATAATGAAATACAGCCAAAATTCCATCTTGCTTTAACTTATCAATCAATGCCGTTCTTTCTTCAAGCGACTTACAAATAATATAAAATATATGAGCATTATTTGTAGCATAGTTGGGAATTGCTGGCAAAGCAATCTTTCTTGATTTTTCGAGTAATGCAAGTTCTTTGCTATATCTTTCCCAAATACTCAATCTTTTTTTCTGAATCAATTCTATGTTTTCTACCTGCGCAAATAAAAAAGCTGCTGTTAGTTCGGATGGTAAAAAAGAAGAGCCGATATCAACCCAATCATACTTATCAATTTCTCCTCTAAAAAACTGCGTTCTATTAGTTCCTTTTTCTCTTATAATTTCAGCTCGTTTAATAAACTGCTCATCATTAACAACCAACATTCCTCCTTCTCCCGAAATTATATTTTTTGTTTCATGAAAAGAAAACGCAGCTAAATGACCAATACTACCCAAAGGTTTTCCTTTATAAAAACTATCAATGGCTTGAGCAGCATCTTCAATCACAAATAAATTATGTTTTTTTGATAATGCCATTACCGCATCCATATCGCAAGAAATACCCGCGTAATGAACCACGACAATAGCCTTAGTTTTAGAGGTAATTAAAGATTCTATTGTAGCTACATCAATATTAGGATTCAATGAACCACTATCAGCAAAAACAATTTTAGCTCCACGCAACACAAAGGCATTAGCTGTAGATACAAAGGTATAAGAAGGCATTATAATTTCATCGCCTACTTTAGTGTCCATTAAGATAGCCGCCATCTCCAAAGCATCTGTGCAAGATGTGGTTAATAACACCTTTTTGAAACCATATTTTTTTTCAAAAAAGTCGTGGCATTTTTTTGTAAATATACCATCACCAGATATTTTCCCAGATTTTACAGCCTGCGAAATATATTTGGTTTCGTTTCCAATAAAAAAAGGTTTATTGAATGGTATCTTCATAAAAATTAAATCCTAAATTTAAATTTACAAATTATATTATTAGTAATTCAAATTAAACGAAACAATATTATACACTCATACTATGACAAAACTCATTTTTGCCACTCACAACAAAAATAAATTAAAAGAAGTTAGAAGTTTAATTCCTAACACCATTGAACTATTGAACCTTGATGATATTAATTTATTAGAAGAAATAGAAGAAACTGCTACAACCATAGAAGGTAACGCCTTACTAAAAGCGCAAACCATCTACAAGCAAACTGGTATTAATTGCTTTGCTGACGATAGCGGCTTACTAGTTGATGCATTAGATGGAGCTCCAGGCGTATTCTCTGCAAGATACGCAGGCGAACACAAAAGCGATAGTGATAATTTAGAAAAGCTTTTAAAAGAATTATCTAATAAAGACAATCGAAATGCCCACTTTAAAACAGTGATGGCATTAATAATTGATGGTAAAGAATATCTATTTGAAGGTATTATTAATGGAACCATCACAGCCGAAAAGTCAGGTGCTAATGGCTTTGGCTATGACCCTATTTTTTTACCAAACGGTTATTCCGAAACATTTGCTGAAATGAGTTCGGAGATAAAAAATGTGATTTCACATAGAGCAAAGGCAATGAAAAAATTAATTGAATTTGTAACTTCAATATAGGCTTCAAAAAAAGATTTACAGAACAGCTACTTTCTAGTACATTTCTCATACGTTAGTAATAGTGCGGCTGCTTTTGGCGAAAGAGAGCGAATTGCAATTTTTTCGGCGGCACTGCGAAGGCTTTTTGAGGGAGAAAAGAATTGAAATTGGTCTTTCGCCTTGATTTTTTTGTTACTTTTTTTATCAAGAAAAAAAGTATATAAAATATTAAATGAAATATGTTTAATTCCCTTCCTCCTGCTTGTCTTGCTTAGAAGCCTTTTTAGAACCACTATACATTTCGTACTTCAATAATTTACATTCTAAAGAAGCATTAAACAAAGTCATTTTTTTACTTGGATGTAAACCTATTGATTTAATAGCTTCCATGTTTGATGAAATAATCCAACAGGTCCAACCACCAAAATCTTTTTTGAGTTTATCTCCTATTTGCTTATAAAAGGCATTGGTATCTTCCATTTTAATACGCTCATCATAAGGAGGATTTAATAAAATAGTACCATGTGGTTTAGTTGGCATTAAATCAAAAAAAGAAATATGTTCGTACTGAATCACATCATCCACTTTTGCTACAGCACCGTTACGCTTTGCCATTTCTAAAGGTACAATATCAATATCGCTAGAGATAATATTAGGCATATCATCTTTGATACGATTAATGGTGCTTTCATAAATGGTGTCCCACAACTCTTTATCGTAGTCGTGCCATTTCATGAAACCAAATTCTTCTCTAAAAACTCCCGGAGGAATATTATTAGCAAACAATGCTGCTTCAATACCTAAGGTTCCACTACCACACATGCCATCAATTAATGGTAAATGCGGTTGCCAGTTAGATAACAACACCATTCCTGCTGCCAATACTTCTTTCATTGGCGCGGTATCAATGTCAACACGGTAACCCCTTTTAAATAAAGAATCTCCACTACTATCCAAACTTACATTTACTTGATTTCTAAAAATGTGAACATAAATTCTTACAGTTGGTCTATCTAAGTCTACATTGGGCCTAACATCAAATTTATCTACAAAACGGTCGCAAATAGCATCTTTAGTTTTTTGAGAAACATATAAAGAGTGATTAAATTCATCTGAATTAACAGTTGCATTAATCGCCAACGTATCATCTGTATTTAATAATTCTTCCCACTCATACTCTTTCATTTTTTCGTACAACTCATGTTCGTTGTTTGCTGTAAATGAATAAATAGGCACCAATACTTTTAATGCTGTGCGTAAACACAAATTAGCCTTGTACATAAAGCCTTTATCTCCTGTAAAAGAAACGCCTCGTTTAAATGGAACAATATCGCGTGCTCCCAACTTCATTAATTCATTTACTAGTACATCTTCTAAGCCATGAAACGTCGTGGCTTTCATTTCAAAATCGTGTTCGGTGTTTTTTTTATCTTTCAATGTAATTTGGATTTGATTATTCCTGAAAAAAATCAGAGAATTTATGTTTATAATGGGCCGTATTTATTTTTTATTTACGGCATTAAATACTTCTTTCATAAAACCAGAAGCAAATACGAAATCAACTAATTCGGGATTTGTTGTTTTTAAAATATCTTGGCTATTGCCTGTCCACCATGGCTTACCTTTATAGATGTATAGAATTTTTTCCCCAATTTCCACCACCGAATTCATGTCGTGGGTAATCACAATCGTTGTAATATTAAATTCGTGCGTTAAGCTTTGAATTAAATTATCAATGACGATGGATGTTTTGGGATCTAAACCAGAGTTTGGTTCATCACAAAATAAATACTGAGGATTATTAGCAATGGCTCTCGCTAAAGCCGCACGTTTTTTCATGCCTCCAGATAATTCGCCAGGATATAAATTATTACGATTGGTTAATTGAACTTTATCTAAGCAAAAATTAACTCGATCCAACTTCTCTTCTTTAGTCATGGTGGTAAACATATCTAAAGGGAATCGCACATTTTCTTCTAAAGTTTGTGAATCAAATAAAGCACCGCCTTGAAACAACATTCCTATTTTTTTGCGAACTTCTTGTTTCTCTTTAACGCCTAATGTTGGAAAATTTTCTCCATCATATAAAACTTCGCCGCTATCCACTTCATGCAAACCAACCATTAGTTTCATGACGGTTGTTTTTCCACTACCACTTTCACCAATAATTAAATTGGTTTTACCTTTCTCAAAAGTAAAAGAAACATCGTCAATGACTTTTCTATCGCCAAAGCTTTTTGATATGTTTTTAATTTCAATCATGTTAAAAATAATTGGGTTAACAAGAAATTAAAAATCAAAATTAAGATGCTACTATATACAACTGCTGCTGTGCTGCTTTTACCAACTTCTAAAGCTCCACCATGTGTGTAATAGCCAAAATAAGAGGAGATAGATGTGATTAAAAAAGCAAAAGTAATAACCTTCGTAAAAGAGTAATATAATTTCCAAGGCTCAAAAAAAGCTTGAATACCAAAAATGTATTCGTAAGACGAACAGGCTCCAGTTGCAATTCCCATCACGTATCCGCCAAAAATCCCTAAAAACATACTGATAGCAATTAAAAAAGGCATAATCAACATACCGGCTGCAATTTTAGGTAATATTAAATAACCCGCCGAATTAATACCCATAATTTCTAAAGCATCAATTTGTTCGGTAATTCGCATAGAGCCAATTTCGGAAGCAATATTAGATCCTATTTTTCCAGCCAAAATTAAACACACAATAGTTGGCGAAAACTCCAATAACATGGATTCGCGAGCTGTATAACCAACAGCATATAATGGAACTAGCGGACTCGTAAATCCAAAAGCAGATTGTATAGTAATTACACCTCCCATAAAAAAAGAGATGATGGCAATAATAGGCAAAGAACTAATTCCAATATTATCAATTTCATGAATAATTTGCCTCATATATACCGATAGTTTTTCCGGCTTACTAAACACTCGTTTAATAAGGATAAAATATCTGCCTAAATGAAAAAATAAGTTCATAATTTTGAAGGGCTAATATACGACTAAGGCTTGTAAATAAAAAACGCCATCCGAATAACGGACAGCGTTTCCTGATTTTTATATTAAATATTATAAGCCTGTACCGAAATGAGTCATACTTTCTTTTTTAGAAGGATTAATCGTCATTACAGGTAAATTACTAATATCTACTACTTTTTGTGCTTCAGTACCACTGAAAAACTCTTTAATACTTAAAGTAGGCTTATTCATAATTACAATTAGATCAGACTCGATTTTATTAGCATACTCCACAATGGTATCTGCTACGCTATCACTAGCTAATGATTTATTGGAACAAGAAATACCTTTTCCTTTGATATACTGTTTTACTTGGTGAGAATAAGCTAATAATTGATTCTCATAAGCCGCATCAGATAAGCTAAATACACCTAAAATACGGATAGAAGCCCCGAAATAGTGAGCAAATTGTACCGCTACATCTACTTTTTCGCGAGATTCACGAGATAAATCCAATGGTAATAAGATATTCTCACAACCATCTTTATGATCTTTTCCTCTGATAGAAATAACCGGACAAATACACTCTCTAATCATTTTAGAGGCACTAGCACCTACAATGTTTTTTGCACTCATATGGCTTTCTAAACCTACAATTACCAAAGTTGCCTCAATTTCTTCGGCTACTCTTGGTACTTCAGCATATATATTTCCTTTTACATTCATAAACTCAGTAGGAACACCACTTTCAGTTTCTGTTTGTTTAGTTAAAGCCTTTAATTCGTCATATTTTTCTTCCCCAACTTTTTCGTAGGTATGAAGTAACACAATTTTAGAATGTGTATACTTAGCCAAGTTATAAGCCTGTTTAATGGCTAAAAGTGACTGTTCAGTGAAATCGATGGGAATTAATAGGGTGCCACGCTCTTGTAACTTCATATATAAAGGTTTTAGGTTTTAAATTTACCGTTATGAACTCACAAAATTAGTCAAATTAATGATATTTAGACCTTTATAAAAATATTTTTTAAGATTTGACTGTTAATTAAATAAATTTACCGATATTTGCAGCCCAAACTTAAAAAATAATAAAATGGCAGTAAAGATTAGACTACAAAGACACGGTAAGAAAGACGCAGCGTTTTTCCACGTGGTAGCAGCGGATGGTCGTGCACCAAGAGATGGAGCTTTTATAGAAAAATTAGGAACTTACAATCCTAATACGAACCCAGCAACTATTGATTTAAATTTCGAAAATACCTTAAAATGGTTACAAAACGGTGCTGTACCAACAGATACTTGTAAAGCTATTTTGTCTTACAAAGGAATTTTAATGAAAAAACACTTATTAGACGGTGTTAAAAAAGGTGCGTTAACTGAAGCGCAAGTTGAAGAGCGTTTTGCTAAATGGTTAGACCAAAAAGCAAGCAAAATCAGCACTAAAAAAGATAACTTATCTGCAGCTGAGAAAAAAGCGGTTGCTGATAAATTTAAAGCAGAAACTGTATCTAAAGATGCAAGAGCAGCTAAAATTGCAGCTAAAACAGCTGTTGTAGAAGCAACTCCAGCAGTTGAAGAAACAGCAGCTCCTGAAACTGATGCTCCAGCAGCAGAAAACACAGAAGCATAGTTTTAAGTAAATAAACAAAAAGCCCGATATGGAATCCATATCGGGCTTTTTGTTTATCGTAAAAAGATGTTGAATTATTTTCCCAAAGAATTCAAGCCGTCTACCGCTGGCTCATAGTTTGGTTTTAGCTGCAAGCACATTTGATAATCAGCCGAGGCATTGCTATTATCTTTCATTTCTTGATGACAGGCCCCTCTTGCAAAATAAGCTTCTGCATATTTAGGATTAGCATTAATAGCACGAGTAAAATAATCCATTGCGACTTGAGGATTATGATTGATTCCAAATTCGATAGCGCCTAAATTATAGATAGAAAAAATATGATTTGGGTCGATTTTTAAAATTTGATTATACATTGCCACAGCATCTTTAATCTGATTCATGTCCTGCATTAATTTTGCTTTAGCATATAACGCTTCTGTATTTGAGGGATTAATAGAAATGGCATTGTTATAATATTCGAAAGCTAAAGCATTTTTTTTAGCTCCATAAATTAAACCTAAAGCTAAAAAAGCGCCGTAGTTTTTATTATCCTGTTCAATGGCTGTTTCTAAACTCGAAATGGCTTTCCCTGTATCTCCCACTTCTTTGTAAATACTTCCTTTTAAATAATAACCCTTTGCTAAATTTTCATTCACTTTTAATGCTTGATTGATTTTGGCAAAGGCATTTTCGTATTGCTTAACAAAATAATACAACTCTCCTAATTTCAGCAAACCATCTGTGTTTTCGGGAAACTTCTTTACTACATTTTCTAACACATCTTTTGCATTTCTGGTTTCGTTAGCTGCAAAAAAAATATCAGCTTCTGTTAAATAAAAAGCAGCGTTAGTCGTATCAATTCTTATCGAACGTTTAGCGTCACTAATGGCATCTTCAAACTGTTTAAATTGCAAATAAATTTTAGCACGCTCGTTGTATAAGCTTGGATCATCAGGATTATCTAATATCTTTTTATTTACTGCTGCTAACTCCGGTGAATTAATAACCTTCAATAAAGAATCCGCTCTGCGAGCACTTTCTTCGGCATCGCTTTCTCCTTTTGGTTTACAAGAAACAAATGCAATAATAATGACAGAAATAACTATTGATATTTTTTTCATGTGGCTTTTTATAAATCGTTAGCTGAAGCAATTAATTCTGCCACATCTAACACTTTGGTTTTTTCTTCTTTATTAAAATGTTTCACTCCGTCTGTCATCATCGTATTACAAAACGGACAACCCACTGCAATCACATCTGGATTATGAGATAAAGCTTCTTCGGCACGCTCAACATTTACTTCTTTTGTTCCTTTTTCTGCTTCTTTAAACATTTGTGCTCCGCCCGCTCCACAGCATAAACCATTGGCTTTACTACGTTTCATTTCTACTAACTCAGCATCTAATTTAGAAATCACATCACGAGGTGCTTCATACACATTATTTGCTCTTCCTAAATAACAAGGATCATGAAAAACAATTTTTTTACCTTTAAATTCACCGCCTTGTACTTTTAATTTTCCTTCGTTAATTAATTGTTGTACAAGTTCAGTATGATGAATCACTTCGTACTTACCGCCTAACTCTGGGTATTCATTTTTAATGGTATTAAAACAATGCGGACAACCCGTTACAATTTTTTTAACATCATATCCATTTAAAATGGTGATGTTCTGCATAGCCTGCATTTGAAATAAAAATTCGTTACCAGCGCGTTTTGCAGGATCTCCCGTACAAGACTCTTCAACACCTAGCACGGCAAAATTTGCACCTACATGGTTTAAAATACGAACAATAGCTTTCGTAATTTTTTTTGCTCTATCATCAAAACTGCCACTACAACCAACCCAAAATAAAATATCTGGAGTTTCGCCATTGGCAATTTTTTCCTGCATTGTTGGTACCTTTATTGAATTCATAGTCTTTTTAGTTAGCAGGAGCAGTTGGCAGTTTGTTAACCGAAAACTTTTCCGGAGAACTCATCATACTTCCTAACATCTTTCCTATTTGTAAATATTCTTCTGTAATTAATTTATGTTTTTCTTCATTTAAATAGCCGCAATCTTTAGCAAAATCCAAATGCACCATTGTTTCAGCGCATTCGCCATCCGAATCACTTAGTTTAGAAACAAAGTGCTTCGGATATAATCTTTTTCTATATGCTTCAGAAATATTGGCACATACAGAACGTGACGATCGTCTTATTTGGTCAGTTAAAGAATAAATTTCTTCTTTTGGAAATGACTTAGTTTCTTTAAAAATCTCCATAGCTGCTGCATAAGATTTCTTATACACTATTAAATTTTTATATCCTAAATTATCACTCATCAACTATTTTTACTCTTTTGTTTGACTTCTGCTCTGGATCCTGTCTACTAAATACTGCCTACTGTTCATGTATCCAATTTGCTCTGTCTGCTGGACTAAATTGCCAAGGAGCGCCATTATTTTCCAAATTAGAGAACATCCCGTTTAATTCGTTTGGTGCAGAACTTTGCTCTAACACTAATTGCTGACGTAAGCCAACAATAATTGCTAATGGATCAATGTTTACTGGACATTCTTGCACACAAGCATTACAAGTATTACAAGCCCAAATTTCTTCGTGTTTAATATAATCTCCTAATAAAGTTTTTCCATCATCTACAAAGGTGCCACCATTTTTGTCTATGTTCTTTCCAACTTCTTCTAATCTATCTCTCGTATCCATCATAATTTTACGTGGAGACAATGCTTTACCTGTGATATTTTGTGGACATGCAGATGTACAACGACCACATTCTGTACACGAATACGCATCTAATAAATTTTTCCAGTTTAAATCTGTAACATCTTTTACACCAAACTTAATCACTGCGTTTGGATCAAGCACAGGTTGATAAGAAGGATCGAAATTAGGTTTTACAACATCTGTTACTTCAAACAAATTAGTGAATTGTCCTTTAGCTTTTAAGTTAGAGAAATACACGTTAGGGAAAGCTAATAACACGTGCAAATGTTTTGATTTTGGTAAATAATTTAAAAAGGCAAATACCATCATGATATGTCCCCACCAACCAATACGCTCAATCACATGTAAACCTGCATTTGGCATACCGCCATAAATTAACGGACCTAAATAGCTGCTAATGGTTAAACCTAATGAACCATCACCTAAATTTTCAGCATGGGACTGACCTCTTGAGTATAAAACTTCATCTGCGCCATTCATCATGAAGATGAAACAGATTAAAATAATTTCCATAATTAAAATAATATTAGCATCTAATTTTGGCCAACCATTTAATTCGCTTTTTACTAAGCGAGGAACTTTTAATAAATTTCTTCTAGCTAAAAATGCAACGGTTCCAATGAATGCCAATACTGATAAGATTTCGATAAAGCTTACCATGAATGTATAGAAGCCTCCCAATGAAGCTCTGAAAGCACGGTGATGACCTGTAATTCCATCAAACACAATTTCTAATAATTCGATTTGTGTAATGACAAAGGCTGCATATAAAAACAAATGCAAAATTGCTGGAATAGGACGTGTAAACATTTTCTTTTGACCTAAAGCCACCAAAACCATTGTTTTAAAACGTTCTCCTCGGTTGTCGGTTATAGAAATATCTTTTCCCAATAATATATTACGACGGATTTTTTTTGCATTAATGAAAAAAAACGTACTAGAAACAATTAGCAGGGCAATAAAAATGA
>ERZ724506.500-NODE-500-length-13556-cov-3.876898_pt1 | contig 13556 bp, 12 predicted proteins | sample MGYA00376039_ERZ724506 | MGnify/ENA primary metagenome ERZ724506 (study PRJEB28724, sample SAMN07190887) | wastewater metagenome | isolation source: effluent of sewage treatment plant in Hong Hong | place: USA: Christiansburg, Virginia | collected 2016-03-01 ... | reverse complement strand
TGATTACTTCATGATGGGAAATTACTTTAAAAAGGTAAGCTCTACACACATGAATCAAGTCTCGTCCAGGTCACATTGCATTTTCATTCTCAATATAAAGGGAACCAATCTTTAAACTTCCACTGAAGTGTACTCTAAAATTAATTTAGTTGACCTGGCTGGATCAGAACGGGTCTCGAAATCACATGCTTAAGGCCTGGTTTTGACTTAGGCAAAATCCATAAATTTATCCCTCAGTTATTTGTAACAAGTAATTGTATCGCTGAACTAAAAAGCGAAGGGTAAATGTAAAACCCATGTTCCTTACAGAAATTCTCTACTGACCACACTTCTCAAGGATTCTTTAGGTGGAAATTGCAAAACTGTGATGATAGCAACGATTTCAAGCGAAATCTAAAATGTCGAGGAGACGTTATCCACACTGCGCTTCTCTCAGAGAGTACGACAAATAAAAAATGATGTTTCTAAAAATGAAAAGAATTCGATTTAAGCCAAACTTGAGATGTTAGAGCGAGAAAATCTGTTACTCAAAAAGAAGCTTCAAACTTTAATGGAGAATCAGCAATTCAAGAGAACTGATTCAGAATAAATTCGTGCACTACCAACGGGAAAGCCCGACTAAAGGTAGGTTCATTAGAAAGTAGTGGATTTTATGAACGAGAAAATTACAGAGATCAAAGTCGAGCACGTCGATCATGCCAACATTTACTTCAAAAAGCTAAAAGATTTGTACAGATAAAAGATGAAATAGTATGTTAAAGAGTTGAACTTTATCTCGTAAAAAATCATAAACTACGAAGAAATGCTCGATTAACGCGAGAAAAATTGTTTCAGAGAAGCCAAACGCTGATTCACTGTTGGTCAATCAGTTGTTTTAATGCTCAAACATGCAACTCTTGAATGTTTCCGAATAATTCAAACTCCTTTTTTATAATATCTAAATAGTTATTTTAGTTTCTTGATGATTTATTTTAAATTTGAAGAAAAGCAGAGTCTTATAAATAAAATGAGAAAACAATTATCCTTTGCATATCATGATTAAAGTTCAGTGTTTTTTGGCGGCCAAGTATCTTTTTCTGAGATCTACAGCGTCTTGACCTTTCCACCTGATAAGGAGTTTCTCTTGGCCGCTTTGAAGCAGACCATCTTCTTAAGCAGTCCATTCAGCTCTATCGTCATTGTTGGCAAGACTGAAGTCAAGAGCTTTAAGATCACCAGACAATCGATCAAGCTTTCTTAGTAAAGCAGGTAAATTGGTTCTGTACTCATTGGCAAGGACATCCAACATTTGAGCTAATTATCCAACCGACATGTTTTTGTCTTGCAATGTGAGCTTTGATGTTTGTGATTGGACTTTACTGTTTGCGATGCCGATCAAATTCTTAACGACGGAGCTGACTTACATTTGTGCTTGATTATGATTAATTATTATAAGGTTTTTATGGCGGTCGATTTATTTAAATTTTTCAAGCTTTACCTTTTTCAACTTTATAACTTACACTCCTTTTATCTATTTGGTTGATTTATCGATTGATAATTTTTCTATTGAACCAAACTCATCTTTCTCCTGAAATACTTCGCTAATCTTTCTCGATAAAATAAAGTTTACTTTAAATTGTTTAATTCAAATTTAACTGAAAAGTCATCATTTGAGTATTTAAGCATGGTTTTAAGTGATCAAAAATAATTTTCTGTTCGAGTGAAAAGAATCGTTTTAGTATTACCATAAGAACGGCTCAGCTGGATGTTAGCATCAACAATTTTAGTTTTTAGAACTTAAAGAGACGAATTTAAATTGTTTTAGAAAACCAACTTATATCAAATGTCTCTTAAAAAAGTCCGGAAAATTATCGGAAATGACAAGCTTTCTGTAAGTATAATTCTTTGTCAATATTAGCAATAGAATGCTTTTGATATTAAGAATCTTTTAGAACTCTTGAAACTTAAAAGCGATGTTTAATCATAAACAAATTGTTTTATTTGTTACCAATACCTTTCAATTCTTAGTTTTAAGCCTAATTTTTATTGTTTGGCTCTTTGATTCATATATCAAACTGGGATTCGCTCTTAAATTTAATGAATTAAGCTTCAGAAACTATCTATTTTTAACAATTTTACTTTTTTGGCATAAATTCTATCTGATGAATCTAATAAATCTTTGAAAGATAAGTTCATAAATTAAATTAGGAAGTGAAAAATAGTCATATCAATGTCTGAGAAGAGTTCTAAAATAATTATCATTAAATTAGCTGAAAAATCTGAAAAATAATTTTCACTAAATAAGGCTTTAAGAGCAAAATTATTCACCTTTTCTACCTTCAAATATTTTCTATCGTAAGGTGTGTTCTTCTTCAATATAGTAAAAAAAAATGTTCATAATATTGATTCTGTTTAAGTAAAAGTGCTATTATTCTTTTGGGTTGGGAAGCTGATTATTTTTCGAGTTTCTTAGAAATATAAGATTCACGAGAAGTAATTTAAAAGAGTTTAAATTCAAAAAATTTAATATTTTTTAATTTAATATTTTTTTATCAGATGTCCAAAAAACCTCAAAAGCCCCAAATCCAAAATAACCCTAAAAAACCTCAAATCGTAGACTAATAGAATTAACCTTTCCTCAAGACTATTTCCAAAAGAGTCAGAAATATCAACAAAAAACTTACAGAAATCGATGAACTCAAGAAAAAAGGTGATCTTAAACCTGAACAAATCGAAAAAGTTAACAGAAGAGCCGAGTACGAACAAGAAAGAGCCAAACTTGAAGAAATTGCCGATTTTTACAGATAAACTTATGCTGAAAATGCCGAAGCCTACAGAAACAACCAACTCGCCGAACTCGATACTCTTGCCAATGCTATCTCAGTCTTGAGATCAAACGTCAACTTCAAGGAAGCCGATAGACTTGCTGAATTGAACAACGTCCTCACCCAAGCTTTGACTGGATCTTTGACCGAGTCCGCCAAGAATGTTTCAGCTGTTTTAAGAAGATTCGCCAATGACTTCAAACTTAAAAAATCTCTTGAAACATTTGTTGCCGAGTATCAACCAACCCAAGCCGAAGTAAAACCAGCTGAGCAACCAGTTCAAGCTGAAGTCGTTCCTCCAGTTAAAGTCGAAGAAAGCAAGCCAGAACCTCAACCAGTTGTTCAATAAACACCAGTTGTCGTTCAGCAACCAGTCGTGCAAGAACCTGTTCAAGAACAAAAAGTTGAATAAACCCAACCTGTTGTTCAAGAGGTTTCTGCTGAACAAAAACCTGCCGAAAATCAACAAGCTGAGCAAAAGCCTGTTGAGCAAGGTGAGCATAGAAACAGAGGCCCAAGAGAAAACAGAGGCCCAAGAGAAAACAGAGGTCCAAGAGAAAACAGAGGTCCAAGGGAAAACAGAGGTCCAAGGGGAGAAGGCCAGCAAGAGGGAACCAGAACCCAAGGCGAGAGAAGATATCAACCAAACAGACAAAGACCAAACTACAAACCAAAAGAAGGTCAACAAGCTCAGTTTGAGGATGATTCAGACTCATCACTTGAAAGAGAACCAGCCATGAGAAACTTCAAGAGAGAAGAAATCAGAGCTCTTCAAGATGACGGATTCACCGTTGTCGGAAAGCCAAAGCCAAAAGCCAAATAAGGTCAAAAAGCCTGGCACGAACACACTCACGGAAGAAAAGATCGTCACCACCACGAACATAACTGATTTAAATCGCAAAATAAAGAACAATCAAATTTATTAAAACAAAAGCGGATCAACATTGGAGATCAGCGATATTTAATAATTTAGTAAATATAATAAGACGAACCTTGAGGAAATTCTGATGCCTGTATTCTATATGATGGCTGGCTAAACTCGATAAATTGACTTTAATCCGACCACGAATGTAGTACATCCAACTCAGTCATAAATCGTCATTTTGAATATGCATTTTCAAATGATGAAGTCCCAGAGTTTTATTCTCCAACTTCTTAATTTCTAAATTTCGTCTTTTTGGGTAAAAATATTTATTTTTACATCAAAGAAGGTAAATTTCTAAGATCAAAAAGATGAATCAACCTTGTTTAAATCAATCACACAAATCAAATTGATCTGAGTTTCTTGAAAGATCAAATTTGGGCAAGTTTGGCTTCAACCATTTTCTTAAGTTCGGGATAATCTTTGACTCCCTTTTTAGCTTCACAGTTGATAAGAACGCCCATTTTTTCGAAAACTTCCAAAAGGGGTTTTGTCTTGGCTTCATATTCTTTCATTCTTGATGAAATGACTTTTTCAGTGTCATCTTCTCTGATAACCAACTGGTGTCCACAATTGTCGCAAATACCTTCTTTCTTTGGCAACAGTGGATCCATTGAGTATCCGTCTCTGAAAATATTTAAGATATGTACCTTTGGATATTGCAGATATTGAAACCAGTACCACAGTTAACGCAGGTTCTTCTTCCCATCAGCTTTTCCAACAAAATATCGTCTCTGAGGGTGATGTTTAAGACTCCATGAATTGGGAAGACTTTCAAATACTCATCGAGCTGACCTCTGGTTCTTGGGAATCCGTCCAAAATCACTCCTTTTGCTGATTCTGGCTCCTTGACCTTTTGATTGATAATCTTGACGACGATTTCGTCGCTGACAAGGCCTCCTGACTTGACAATACTGCTGATGGTTTGAATCAAACCCTTATCGAATCCGCTTGAAACGGTTCCCTTCAAGATTTTTCTGATTTCATCACCGGTGGATACGTGATTGAATTGCAAATCCTTTGTGAGTAATTTAGCATAGGTTCCCTTACCAACTCCGGGGGCTCCGAACAAGAAGAAAAACTTTTGCTTATTTGAGCTGAACAAGTACGAAATTTGGGTCAGTCTGTACATATTTTAAACTCCTTTAGAAATAAATTATCAAATTACTCAAATATCTTTTCAATTAAATTTTTAATCAAAGCTTTATCAGGGCATTTATTAATTTTGTCATTTATTTTTAAGGTAAAGAAGAAGCTCTTAAATAGGTCTCATTTAAAAAGTATTAAAAATTGAAAATTTCAGTAAATTTTTGTATGATTTCTCAATTTGCTCTTTTGTGGGAATTTAAAGTTGGAAGTACGAAGTCTTTATTCCCAGATATCTTTGAAATTAGATTTTTTCGATATTTTTTCAACTATGTTAACGAATAAAAGAAAGAGTGATTTAAAGCCTACTTTGCAGTTATCCGTTCGCTAGGGTCAACACATATCATTTTCCTCATTAGATCTAAAAATTAAGGTGGGGAATTCGGAATTAAATTTTCAATTCCAATTCCTTAAACCTATTCGAAGTCGAACTTGATGTGTGAAGCTTTTTTGGCAAATTTGTAAAGAATTTTTTAATTAGGAGTCCCAAGTACACTGAATATAGTTGAGATTTGATCCACCTCGCTCTTTCCAGGAAAAAGGGGATATTGGGTGAACAGTTAAAAAAGCACACATCCAACACTCCAAATGTCCATTTTTTAGGAATAGAAGCCATCTGTCATCAAACATTCAGGAGCCCGATACCACCTGGTGGAAATATACTCCGTGTGGGGCCATGAGGAATGAAGATCTTAGAATGAAAAATAAGTTACTTTTGCAAGACCCAAGATCGGCCAGTTTGAAAGTCTTCTCCCCAAGGACAAGAATGTTTTCCGGTTTTATGTCTCTATGGAAGATTTATCGAGAATGCATGTAGTTCACGGCTTCAAGAATATCATACCCGATGGCCCGTATTTTGTCAATGTTTATGAGATTCTTCTTGTTTTTGTAAAATTAGTACAAGTTGCAATCCATCAATTCAAATACCAAAGCCATCTTCTCTAAGCAATAAGTAAAAGCTATACATTATGGTTAGTTGTACAGGACATCAAGCAAGGTGATAATATTCGGATGGGCCAGGGTTTTTAGGGCTTTAATTTACTTGTCCTTTTTGATCTTGTTCAAGGACTCATACTTATGTTTCATGATTTTTAAGGCCACCTTTTTACCAGACTTTTTATCTATCGCCATAAAGACTTCACTGTAAGTACCTTAACCCTTCTTCTGCTAAATTTTGTATTCGTCCATTTTCAGTCTCTGGAACAAATATTTTTTGCAATATTATATTTGCTAACAATGTATGATGAATATATTTTACGTTCTAATTGCGTAAAGGTGTTTAAATCTTCCTCATTTTTCTTTTAAAAAAATTGAAAAATTCAGATTCATTGGGCTAACAATTCATTTTTCTTTCGGGTTTTTCATTTCAAATGGATTTTAGAAAATTATCTTTTCCTCAAAAACAAGGCACTTCTTACAATTTTTATAAATCAATAAGAAATCATCAAACAAAAATTCGAATTCTTTTATATTTGAAATCCTTTTATTAAAAATTAAAAATAATTTGTAATTAGTTTAACAAAAGCATCGATCTTGCTTGATGTAACCATAATAAAACCATCCCGAACAACTAAAGCATGCACGGCTCTTGAAGCTGGGTGTGATTGGAAACGTTGATGCCGGAAAGTCAACATTGGTCTCAGTGCTCACCAAGGGAATTTAAGACGATGGCAATGGTTCTGCCCGAGTCAGAGTCCTCAACTATCTACACGAACAATAAACAGGAAGGACCAGCTCCATTGGCCATGAAATTATGGGCTTCGACGAAAAAGGAAAGCAAATCCTACCCGAAAGATTCAACCAAAACAAAAATAAGTACTGGAAGGAAGTCGTGTCCGAAAGTCACAAAATCGTTTCGATCGTCGATCTTTGTGGCCACGAAAAATATTTGAAAACCACCATCAACGGTCTGACTGGTTTATCGCCAGACTTCGGAGTTGTGATTGTCGGAGCCAACATGGGTATGCAAAAGATGACCAAAGAGCACATTGGTCTTTGCTTGTTCCTGAAAATCCCCTTTTTCGTAGTTGTAACCAAAGTCGACATGGCTCCACAAAACAAGTACGACTAAACCGTTTCAGAACTTAAAAAACTCTTGAAACATAAGTTGCTGAACAAGTTCCCCTTTGAAGTCAAGGAAAACACCACTCCAAACGTAAAATTTTTATCTTATTTCAGTAAATCCAAAAAATGGCCTAACTCATGCCATCTGGTAACGTCTGCCCAATTTTCCCAGTTTCAAGTGTTTCCAAAATCGGATTTCCAACTTTGATCAATTTCATTTACCAACTTTAAAAACGTCAAGTTTTGACTTTGGAAGATGCGATTAAACAACCTTTCGAATTCGAAATTAACGAAAATTTCTTGGTTGAAGGTGTTGGTCTTGTGCTTTCAGGTATTGTTCGTTCGGGTGTTGCAACCATCAATAAACAATGCCTTTTGGGTCCTGATGTACTCAAGAATTTCAAGCAAGTCGTTATCAAGTCGATCCATATGAACAGAGTGAACTGCAATGAAGCCTATGCAGGTGAATTGGCTTGCATTTGTGTCAAAGCTGTGAAAGCTAACGAAAAACTTATTAGAAAAGACATCCGCAGAGGTATGGTTGTGATCGACAACGAAAACAAACCCCAACCAGTCACATAATTCTAATCAGAACTTCAAGTGCTCCATCACTCAACCACAATAAAATAAGGATACGAAGGAGTGCTTCATTGTGGTACTATCCAGCAAACTGTTACTATCGAGCAAATCCAGTCCGAATAAAAACTCCTCAGAAACGAAGACAGGGGCATCGTCAAAATGAAGTTCAAGTATCGTCCTTAATTCGTGAAGGAAGGCGAAACAATACTTTTGAGAGAAGGAAAGACTAAAATCATCGGAACGATCATCAAAATTCTCAATTGAAGTACATGGATAAACTGATGCTGATTAATGCTTTAACAAAACGATAATTTAGCTCAACGATGGCATTAAGTTCGTCGTATGGCCTTGATTGTCTTTTTGCGGCTAATGATTTTATATTTTCCAAGTTTAAACAATCACTTGATAAATTTCCTTGAAAATTATGTTTGATTGACCTTTCCCTTTGCAAATAAAATTAGATCAAGAGTTGTGTAAATAATACAACTTCGATTTGAATATAAAGAAATTATTATCAAGAAATAAGAATGAAGGGACTAAAAAAGAACATTCCTAACATCAAAGGCAAGCAGAACGTCAACAGTAAACTCCCAGAAGATATGTAAAATTAAATCAAAGACGCCTTCCAGTTCTATGCGGGAAGTAACGACTCAATCACTCGTGTTCAGCTGAGATCCATACTTGGAAACTTCGCATTCACCAAGATGAACGGAAAGTAAATTGAAGACGAAATCTCAAATCAATATGAAAACAAGGAGACCTTTTCATTGAGCGATGTGGTCGACATGATCACCAAAAAATGGTTCTTTGGTCGCGGTAGGTAGGAATAAGCCTTCGACCTGTTTACATTATTCGACAGAAAATAAAGAGGTCTGGTCGGACTCAATGATATTAAAAGCATTTTCAATCAGTATCTGGACATCAACATTAGCGACAATGACATTTTGGAATTTATCGAAGAAGCCGACAATGACAAGGATGGGTACCTCAACCAGAACGAATTTTTCACTAAACTCGGCTACCAATGATTTTAAACTGTTTATTTTATTTCCTTCTTTGTTTGAACTCAACTATTTGAAGAAGAAAAAATAATTAAAAAAGAGAAGGTTCGCTAAAGCAACTGATTTCATTAAGAAAGGGATACATTTTGTCAATTAATGAAAATAAAACCACTCCTTCTGGTAAAACTCGAGCAAACATTACTAAATTAAATAATTTTGGACCGTTCGCTTAAAATACATTTTATTTATTTGGTTTAATTCTTATATTTTGGCTGAATGTTCTCACTATGAAAAAGAACGTTCGTTTCTTGAATAATAAAGCCTTCTGTAACTAATCATAAAGGAAAATGGTCAAAAATAAAAAATGCACGGAGTGGGATTTGAACCCACGAGTATCGCTACACCGCATCTTGAGTGCGGCCCCTTAGACCGCTCGGGCATCCGTGCTAGTCCAATGTATGAAGATTTAATTTCAATTTATTGACTAATTTTAAGAAAAATAAAGAAGTATAAGTTCTACAGCCGATATTTTAAAGAATAGCATCAGACTCACTAAAGGTAAATGTTTATGAAAAATGAAGCCTTATCATAGTCTCAAACTTTAAAGTCTGAGATCTCAATGTAATTTTTTCCTCTTTATTTCTCCATTTCCTAATTAAAGACATTGCTTAACTTCTTTCTTTACATTTTCCAATTGTTTTCTGATTTCCTAAAATCAGGATTGATAGACTTGATTTTCTAATAAAAATCATGAAATACCTGAAACAAGATATTTTCTTTGTTGGAAACATTAGACAGCCACAACTGTTCCTCTTTGAAATTGTAACTGGCATATGATTGACTGATTTTGAACATAATTTCATTCAATTATTCAGATACTCTTGAATGATATTATCAATTTAATTTTCTTTCCTATCGAATGAAAAATAATTCTCATTGAAAAAAAATACTGTTTCTTTTTCATACTTTCGTTCTTCATATCTTCTCATCATCAACGATTGCAATTTTTTTTGTCATACTTTTCACTCAATGTTATGAAAGGTATATCTGATCAAATGTTCATTGCATCAAGTTTATAAATTCAATGAGTCGAAAAAATGCTCTTCAATGTTTCGCTGAGTTTCTCAATAAAATTATTGTTCAGAAATCTGCTCTTATTTTAAAAACAAAAGTTTAATCGATAATGTAAGATTAGTTTATGTATTGTTAACAAGGGTAGTAAACTGAAATTCGAAAATATAGCGCATTGACATCAAGAAATCATGCTTTCACTTTCTGCTCTGTCTTCTCTTTCTTTTGAGTCTTCTCATTCTTTTCTTTCTCCATTTATCTCTCATTTTTCTTATGGTAAATATAAATATTATAAAAAACTCAATTATAATAAAAAATTCTAATACTTCCTTAACCTATATTTATCTTCATTTAAGTTAAAGTAATTTTCAATGTATTTAAGGAATTAGTTTTTAATGTAGAATGGAGAGCATATTAAAAAACAACTAAATCAAATTAATTATAGTTCTTTGTTCTTTCTCTTTATCGTCGAAGTCAGTCAATCCACCAACTGGGGTAAACAACTTTTTGAGCGCTCGAACTTCTCACAACTCGGTTTTTAGGTTGGTTCTAAACTGAAACTTTTGGAGACTTGAGTCCGTCATCCATCAGGATCTGCTGTCCCGCCCTGATCAGATTCTACTTTGATCTTTCCCGGCTAGATTGGATTTTTTATTTCGAACTGCCTGGTCTTGAGTAGTCAACTGAATTGTTCTGTTTCGATGGAATCAATGGGGTTGGCTTTGGTGGCATCTTGTAACTTATGTTATTGTTGGCTTGCTGAACGGGTTTTGGAGGGAGGTTTTTGTGGCTTGAAGGAGGCAACAACACGTTGTTGTCCTTCTTGTTCATTGAGGGCGTCATCTCGACTAAGTTCTTGGGTTTCTATTCAATTTTCTTCCTTGGAGACACTATAATAAATATTTAAATTACCTTAAAGCTCGTTTGGATTGTTGGATCTCATTCCGCAAGCTGAGAGGACTCTTTATCTTTTTCGGATTAGGTTTTCCTTCTCATTTTTGAGATCATCAATCATTCTTTGCCTTTATTTTTCTTCATGTCTTCTTTTCATTTCCAAGTAATTGTCGATCATTTTTTGTTATTTTTATTTTCGTTCTTTGATCGATGCTGATGACTAAGATTTTTGAATCTTTGGGGTTCCTGCTGGCTTTTCGATTGGTTTTTCAATTTATTTGGATTCAGTCTTTATCCTTTCAATGGAATTGGCTCTGCATCTGCTTGACTTAAGTTCGCCTTCATAGTTTGACTTTGGCAATATGTTTTTGATTGACGGTAAGTACCCGTGATTTACTTTGAGAGTTTTTAACAAAAAGTCATCTTCTTACAATTATTTCGCCTTGACATCAATCGTACCAGTATAGTTCTTGTGGACAGCTGGATTTTGAAGTAACTCAATCGTGTTTGGCCTTTCATTTGGATTTTGTTTTAAAAGTGAAGTAATTATTTTTGACAAATCGCTTGAGTAGTTGGCTGGAATGGCTGGGAAATATCCAGCACATATTTTTTTGTACAGTCCTGAAAGGTCAGTAGCAGTAAATGGCGGCTTAAGAGCTGCCATTTCATAAAGAACACAGCCCAACGACCACATATCGCTTTTTACTCCATACGGTTTATCCTTCCAAACCTCAGGTGATGCATAATAAGGTGTTCCAGTTTGAGTTCTGGCCATGTCCTTTTTCAGAACCTTAGAAACGTTCAAGTCGCCGAGCTTGTAGATCCCATCAGCAGTTACGAATACGTTAGCGCACTTCAAGTCTCTGTGCAAAATTTTCTTTTCATGGAGAGACCTGAGCCCTTGGGTGATATGAACCAGAGCTTTCCAAATTTCGCTTTAAGAAAATTTGGTTCTGCACTTTGAGTGATTCTGAGTCATCTTAAGAAGATCTCCGCCTGAAGCGAATTCCATGACGATGCAAAGGGTCGAGGATGGCTCGTCATAAAAAGATTCCTTAAATCCGATAATATACTCGCCATTGTAAGATGCTAAGATTCTGACTTAATTCAATGCGTTTTATCGTTATTTTTGCTTCATGACTGCGAGTTTGATCTGAAATGAGAAAAACAGTTACTTTTTTCATGGCGTAGATTTGGCCGTCTATTTTTCTTTTGACTTTGAAAACCTGTCCGAAGGCTCCCTCACCCAGTTTGTTGAGAGTTTAAAAATCTTTCAGAGTTGTGGATTTCTACATGGAATTGTGGACTTTTTAGAAATAATCTTTCTTATTTATATAATTTAAACGTTCATAATTTGATTAAATTTAAGACTTCCATTAAAATCTAAAATCTTAGCGACAAAAATGTTTAAATAGAAAATCAAACTCGAAACATAGAAATCAACTTGAATCATGTTCCGCTAAGATCCATTGCAAAATATCATGTTTGTACTTGTTCCTCAGCTCCTTATATATTTTTTTATTGTATCGCATTTTTGAGTATTTGCTCTTTTAGCACAATGTATTTAAAGATTGAATTCTAATTTGCCCTTGGAGCTTTGAGGAGTCTGATTATAACTCAATCTTTATGTTGGTTGATATTCTGATGAGAACTTTTAATTTTGCAAGGCTAAGCGATCAAAATTAAATTCTACTGCCTCTGAAACACTGATGCGTGATTCAGAGCGGTTAAAATTGCAATTTAGATGATATTTAATTGAAGGGCTTATAAAACTTATTACTTGACAGTTTATCTTTACATTAGATTATGAACGGAATTTAACAATAATCGGGCAAATAATTGTATTTAACTCCTCGATTCCAAAAGTTTATAATTATTCAAATCCTTGGGAAACATGTACAGCACTCCTCCACAAAGAAGAAGAAACGTTATGGACGACTTCGAAGAGGACTATAACAGAGTCATTCAATTAGGCCAAGAAATGCTACAGAATCTATAGGTCGAGAGAAGAACCAACACAACTCAGGAAAAGGTTTCGGAATGTGCACACCAGCAAAGTGAAGGCAAGAACAACCCAAACCCAGAGCAGAGGCGCTACAAGAAAAGAGACAGGGCAGTTGTCCTCTAAGGAACATTCCAAAATTATGACAGTCCCCTGATGCCTGAAAAATAAGAGCGACGACCACTCCAGGAAAGGACTCAATTGGCAAATTTATGTAATCGGCCGTAGAGATACCTGCAGTTTGGAATGGGGGATAATTACACAAAAATCGGCAATCCGAAACTGGGTGTTGACGTTCTAACCACCTATTTGAAATGCAATCATTGCGATGAAGTGATCATCGAGTAGAACCCGGTCGTTTGCTGTGGCTGTAACCGTTGGGTTGTATCAAGGCGTTGTGTTAATAAAACTGGAAGGTTCGTTGTGGAGACAAAACCCACACAGAATACTCAAGAGCAAACTGAGGTTCGATGGTTGTGTTAAACATGCGTTGAGTTGATGGACGAGTCTCAGACAAATCCCACGCTGTAGTACATGAGAATAAAAGAAGAAATGAAGGAAATGCGCCAGATGTGTGAACAAATGAGAATTATCAGCAGTCAAAGCCAATCGAGTTCCAGTCAAAATCGACACAGTTGGAGTCGAGAAAACCATAGTCAACAAAGTTGGAGAGTCCACAGTCAAGGCCAACAAAGCTGGAGTCAATAGAGCCAAAGTCAAAACTGCATCTACCCTCAATAATTTGAAACTTGAGTTGAGATAAAAGCGTATGAACTCTTTTCAGATATTTTGTCAGAGCCTATTTTCTTTTTGAATTAATAATCATAGACAATTTATTAAACAAATTTCTATAAAAAAAGTTTTGAAAACAAATACATAAACTTTAAAATCATTCCTCCCAAAATCATTTTCTTAAGTACTCGTGTTTCAAATGATTCAGATCGTAAGTTTGGGTGTACGGCTGATAAGGCCTTGAAACTTTTGGATCCTTTAAGACCTCATTAGTGCCATAAGGAGCAATTATTTGCTGGTGATTTTTCTAGTAAACTTGATCTCTGTGGAAATGTTTCGTT
>ERZ724506.496-NODE-496-length-13628-cov-3.801149_pt1 | contig 13628 bp, 6 predicted proteins | sample MGYA00376039_ERZ724506 | MGnify/ENA primary metagenome ERZ724506 (study PRJEB28724, sample SAMN07190887) | wastewater metagenome | isolation source: effluent of sewage treatment plant in Hong Hong | place: USA: Christiansburg, Virginia | collected 2016-03-01 ... | reverse complement strand
AAAATTTGTTCCTACTTCTTTGCAACAGTAAATAATTGAGTAACTCTAATTAAGAACTTCCAAGAGGAATGGTAAAAATATGAGATATTCTTAAATCTAATTATCGTAAACTCTCTATTTTTCTGTCTGTGAATAAAATTAGCTCGCTTTTAAGAAATAATAAGAACAGCTGAAGGTATAAAATATAAAATAATAAAAAAGCTGCTATTAGAATAACTAAAAGCTGGTGCAGAAATAAAAAACTCATTATAGTAATTAGATCATAGAAGTAAATTAATTGTTAAAAATCAAATAAATTTTAGAAATTTCTTCTAAAATGCTGAGCAAGTTTTAAATGAAGACGCTGCCTGATATTTCTAAGTTAGAATTAAAAGAAAATAAGAAAAAAATCTGTGACATAATTACCAGCTTCCAAGATCATAAGTGTAGTGGAGAGGTGAAAAAAAAAGGTAAGGAGTTCTACTTGGTGTCGGGTTTGCTAGAAAAAGATTGCCAACTCACCACTGATAAGATACTGATATGGAAAGAGGGAATAATTTCATTAAAATTATAGAAATATTTGATTATGGCAAATCAAAAAAAGTTCATACATGACCCAGTTAATTGCATACTTGGTAACTGCTAAGTTATCATTCATTTGCACGATGAGGCAATTGAAGTGAAAAGAAAGGAAAAGAAAAACTATTTCGTTGGGAATATGTAGGATTGTTATTGGAAGGTCCTCGAAGTCGATGGTGCAGGCTACTTTTGATTATTTTTACTTTTCTTAAAATAAACTTACTATTTTATAATATTTTTTGCATTTAAAATAATATAATTCGTTACTTTTAAATTATCTTTTACAAAATCATAGAGTAGTATTATTTTTAAATGGCCAACCGTAGGGAATAAAATAGCAAGGCAAGTAATTTGCGGGCTCCACCGGCATGTAGCTCCAATTATAATTCTAGCCCATCAAAGCCTATGCTTTGTTAATGCCTGCCTGAGGTCTCTCTAGAATCTCTTCTTCTATTTTGAGACTAGGCTATAATGCCCTTTGCTGCCTCTCTGCTTTTCTCTAAAATATTATTCCGTCTTAGCGATATCGTTTTAAAATCATGCGTGCAGTTGATGGCTTCAAACCTAAAATTTCAGCTGTTCTTTTGATGGTTAGCCCCTATTTGCAAACGTGCTTAACAATTTTGAGCCTGGTTTCATAGTTTATGTAACTGTACTTAGAGCATTTTTTGACTTTTCCCATGGCTAGTTTCGAAATATTTATAATTAAACAGGAATTTTTTTCTTCAATTTGCTTATAGCAAGGGTATAAATTTGTCAGTTAAGCACAAATATTTCAAACTTTATCTTATTTCTCTCGAAGCCTTTTTGACCTCATCATAATTAAAAGATATGCTGATTTTAATGAAAGTTTAAGAAAGGGAATTGAATGTTTACAATTATCTGAAGAGATATATGATGAGAGAGAAATTAAAAAGTAAATAAAAGAGAAAAAAATCTAAGAAAATTTGGTTATCGCATGGAGGAGTCGGTTCAAGGAGGAAAAAAAAGATTTAAGATATGATGAATTGACGAATGATAAGTTTTAATAAAATATAAATAAGAGGATCCAATGCAAGAATAATAAATGATAACACAGCAAAAATACATGGGTAAAAATGCTGATGGAAACTCGATTAATCCTGCAAATCTCATGTCTCAGATAGCTCCCTATGAGATTATTAGTCAAATCGGATTTGACTACATCGGCACAAATACATATCGGCAGATGCTGGACCATGCCCAATATGACAGAAAAATTACTGTCTAATTAATGAAGGAGGATATAAATATATTGGATGATGAAGTTTTCTTATTCGTTACCGATTTGCAACCTGATAATATTCAATGGCAGTAATTATTTTTATATCAAGAGTCTTCAAGCATCCGTCCGAAATCGACAAATTCATTGATCTACTAGAACCATAAATATAATCTATGAGAAAAGTGCCTAAAAGGAAATCAAAAACTGGAGAAAGTATTATTCTCTTGCATTAGTAATTAAAAAATTTAAAAAATTATAAAAAAGTCAAATCATAGGGGTCATCTTCCTAAAACGGATCCATCAATTGCACACCTTGGCAGTCTCAAGATATGAAGATCATTGAACAGTTTGTGAGAACTTTATGCAACCATCCATATTTAAGAAAGTCTGTGGTCGTTCTAACATTCATTTATCATTGTATGCCAATGCACTTATGTAATAATATTTTAATTCAAGGGAACATAAAAGTGTATCAACAAGTCCCTATTTTCAATGATCCGACAATTTTTACAAAATTGTTCGTTGATGAAAATTCTATTAAGCAATATTTGACTGTAACTGGAGATGGAATTATCCTGAGCTCAAAAAATCCAATTTAGACAAAAATAGATCAAATGGTGCCTTTTACGAATCAATTCTCCTTCACCTCCTAAATTTAGTTAGACGGCGATCTATATTTTAAAATAAGTTCGTGCATCCATGAAAACATTGCAGTGAATTTTAAAAAAGATTATGTTGGGGGTCTAAACTTTCATATAGGTACCAAAAGAGCACTCATTGATTCCAAAAATTACCAAAGAAATAGATTCGACAGTTTCTCAGGCCCTAGAAAAAATTGTTGGGTCAAACTCTATGCAGATGGCTCATAATATTTTTCTGATGTTTACGATTAACTAATTAATGCTAAAAAACAGGTGTTGATTACTGACTGGTGGTTGACTCCCTATATTAATTTAAAACGGGCCAAAATCTAAAAATAAAATTAATCGAAATTGAAAGAGCATAACTAGTAATATATGGTGGGGAAAGTTTTGAGCAAAATTGCTAATAAAGGAATTAAGGTTTATATCATCTTATTCAGGGAGCCGCTAAACTTATTAAGCAATGATTCATATTAATGCCAATTATATTTGGAAGAATTAAGTCCGAATATCAGAATCAGAAGACACCCAATTACTCCTCAACTTTGGAGCCATCACTAGAAATGTGTAATAATCGATCAAAGAATAGGATTTATGGGAGGCCTCGATCTGTGCTACGGACGTTGGGATACAAATTAACATCATTTATCCAATCACAACAACTATTGGACTGGTGGAGACTATGTAAACGAAAGAATCAAGTCTTATACTCCAGGTACAACGAAAGACAGAAATACTCCTATTGATTAAACGACACAACCTCGAATGCCTTGGCATGATATTGGCATACAGTTAAAAGGAGATGCTGTCATCGATTTGGCTAGACACTTTGTGCAGTATTGGTATTTTGTTGATGCTGAAAGGGTTAAAGATCCTTATAATCATTTTCGAAACTTTTCTAGAAGAGTTGACAGGGCCAAACATCACGAGCCATAATAGAAACAATAAGGAAAGGGATTTTTTTCTAATTTCGATCGATTTAAAACGAGTATCAATATGTTTTTGACAGGGACATAGAATAAATTGAGGTAGTTGCTGATTGAAGCTCGATCTGGCAAAATAAGAGGATAAATCCAACTGCAACTATGCAGAAGCTCATCTCCATGGAGTATCGGAGCTCGGAAATATGAGCAATCCATCCATTACGCATACAAAACTCTGATAAGTCAATCTGAGCACCTAATCTATATTTAGAACCAATTTTTTATGGGGAACAACAATGATATAGTATAATAATTGGTGGACAGAATAGAAAAAGCTTATCATTAAAAGCAAAATTTCAAAATTGTTGTCGTCATGCCACTATTACCAGGCTTTTAGGGAGAAGTAAGTGATAAAAATAATAGACCATTAAGAGTGCAAATTAAAAATCAGTTTGAATCAATAAATAGAGGATAAAATTCCATTCATGAGAAATTAAAATAAAAAATAAAAGATCCTCGCTTTAATATCAATGACTATATATTCTTTTTTGGTCTCAGAGGACATGGCAAAATTGAAGGTGTTCCCGTCACATAAATTATATATGTCCACAGTAAGTTGATGATTGTAGATGATAAAAGAGCAATTATCGGGTCAGCCAATATAAATGATCGGAGCTTGTGCGGAAATAGAGATAGTTAATTGGCAATAGTGATTGAGGAGGATAATGGCGAAATATCTGGTCCCGTGGCCAGAAGAAAGCAAATATTTGATCTTAGAGCAAGATTATTTCACTAGCATTTTGGGCTTGATCCTCACTAGACTGCAAATAGTAATAACCCAATCATTTGGTAAAAAATGATCAACAATGCGAAATCGAATACACTCATTTACAGGACTCTCTTTGGATGTTACCCAGATGATACTATAACTGTTTCTGCGTAGATTTAAGAAAGGAAAAATGAAGCCAAGGTCTAACGATATGATGAGCTAGCACCAAAGATTTTTGCAAACGCTGTGGAGTTTCCTCTACATTTTATGGAAGACGAAGATCTTTCCTTTCAGTTTCTGGATAAGTAGGAAGTATTTATGGGTATGGATGCGTTTTTATGATTAAATAATTATTCTATTCCATCGATGATAAATAAATAAATTTTCGTTAAATTATTATTTTTATTGTTAATTTAGTAAAGCATGCGTAACGGATCTGCCTATGAAAATGCCGATGCTACTCTAAAGGACAAGCTGATCATTGATATGAAGAAATAACTGTATGCTCTCAAATAATTGGATCACGAGTACCTCAGACTACTTGACGAAGTGAAAAGTGCAGAATCTAAATATTCATTACTTCAAGATGATAGCCAGAGGATATAAAATGAGCATAAGTAAATTATGGGTTAATTTTAGGATTAAAAGTGATATCACCAGGACAAACATCTCTCAATTAAGAAATGAACTGGATAATCTAAAAATTCAAATTCATAAGTATGATGTTAGCATTGACGACATTGCAAGATAAATCGCCAATCTCAATCGAGTCAACTAAAATAGAGAAAATTAAATAGCCTCACAAATGGGAATTAACCAGGATTTGTAAAAAAATAACATTGATCAAGCTGAAGCCAATAAAAGTCTCAATCAAAAAATCCAATCGATGAAAGAGTAGAGAAACAAGTGCTAAGCATAATGCTAAAGGCTGAGAAAACTTCTCGACGAAAAGATTAATGAATTAAAGGGGCATGAAAAGTAGGCAAGGCATATCTAGTCATCAAATCACAGGCATTAAACTATTCTCCAAATAGCTATGGCTGATAGAGAAGAAGTAGTCATGATTTTATTTAGTTAATCTAAGGCCTGAAGTCGAGGGAATAACTTGTCAATAATACAAATAGAAAATTAGATGAACTCCATAAAGAAAGAGATAATTTTAAATAAAAAACCAACAAACTTTAAAAGTAATGTATTAAATCAGAATCTGACCTCAATCAAGTAACTTCTGATCTCAACAACGGAATTAACAAAAACAAATAACTGGCAAATCGACTTAAAAATCAAGAGAAAATTCTTAGAGGGGCACAAGGAGATCTTGACAAAAGCAGATTAGACTTGGAGGCTCTCACCAAATAAAATGGGGCAATCATTGCCGAGCATAATGGGCTCAATACCTAAATAGATAGATGTATTTTGAGCATCATTGAAATGGAGAAGTTTAACGAAGATTTGCAAAGGGACATAAAAATGTTCATGGACACTGACTAAGAAGCAAGAAAGATGCTGAACAGGCGCGATGCTATGGCGAAGATGCTGGATCAAGTACTGAATACTTTGCATAAAAGCGGGGAATAAATTGCTCATTTGAGATGATATATTCAACATTTATTAATCACTAATCTTTTAATAATATTTATAAGAGAAGCTATGCTGAACAGCTGGTTCTAATAAATACGATTTCCTTTGGAGTCAATAGAAAATTTATAAAAAGCAATCGTCAGTGAGATGCTTGCTCTCAAAGACAATCCTAAAGAAAAAGCCATTGCTGAGCATAGAATATATAATTTCACATAAATGATTCAGCAAAAAGCGAAGGATATCATCAACTTTATTAAAGAATAAAGAGCAATGAAGAAATAATAAATGGCAATCGTAGAAGGTCAAAAAAGTTTAAAGGCCTCATAGAAAATAAAGGCCATTGATGTAATCTGGCAAAATTTCTACGATAAGTCAAGGTAAATCAAGTAATATTATAAAAAGAGCGAGACTAACTTGAGACAGGACTTATCTTAAAATAGTGTTTAATTTTATAGAAGGATCGTATTCTTGCCTCCTTATAAAGAGCCCTAATTTAGTACTGAATAGAATAAAGGAAAATTTGTTGACATGCATAATATTTATCTTTAGTTTATTAATTTATGTAAAGCGTTTGAAGAAATGGATGGACTCAAACTGCATGATTATCTTTGGTTTTTACAAAACATGGATAAATTCGAGGATTTTTCTCTGAACAAAAAAATGAAACATCACTTTAAATATCTTAATTATTTAAGGCTTCTTAGAACATATCTAGAATCATATATAAAGAGATCAAGACCCCTGTTTCATATTGAAGAATTTTTATAAAACATAAAAAAAAACTTTGAAAGTAGATTCAAAGAGGGAAATCTCCAAGGGTGGGAGCCCTAGCATGACAATATTTTTTAAGAATAATGGCAGTACTGTACTTACTGTTAAAAATTGTTCATCAGAGAGAGAGCATACATTGATCACTTGTCAGGAAAAAATCATTTAAAATGCTTAAAACAAAAATAAAACTTAGATATTAATGACCCATCCTTCATTGCTGAAATGCTAAAGAAAGAAGAGCAGGCGAAGGAAGAGTTTAAGAAAAATCATGAATTAAAAATAAAGGAATTGGCTTTTTAGTAATTTAAAATAGTAAAGTTGAGGGAGGAATTAGCAAATAACATTTATGATACAATGAATCTTGTGAGAAAGAAACAAACAAGAGGATATGAGTAAGCAGATGAGTTAATAGACGAGAGCTCTGAAAGCTAGGATGCTGATGCACCAATTTATAACCCGAAGAATCTGCCATTGGGGTGGGACGGAAAACCTATTCCTTATTGGCTATACAAGCTTCATGGGTTAGGAATTGAGTACAAATGCTAAATTTGTGGGAACTTTAGTTATTGGGGCAGAAGAGCATTTGAGATGCATTTTCAATAATGGAGACATACATACGGAATGAAATGCCTGAAGATTCCAAATACAATTCACTTTAAAGATGTAACGACTATTAGTGATGCAATGTCCCTCCACGAGAAGCTCCTTCGAGAATCTCAATAATCACAATTTCGACCAGATGTCGAGTAATAGTTTTAAGACAATGAAGGAAACATATTAAATAAGAGGACATATAATGATATGAAAAAGCAAGGGCTAATTGATAATTGATGTATATTCAAAATTAAGTCTGATAAATTATCTATTAATGTTGGGTCATACGATCCAAACTTAATCATATTGATGGCCAATTTGACAAATCTTTTTTTCTAATACACAATTGGGGCATAAGTTATGGCATCCACACGACAAATACACAAGAAAAGTATTATCCCCACATCCCTGACAAACAAGTCGAGTTGAGTTAGCCAGCTCATCTAAGTAATTAGAGCTTGGTTTTGAAGTTTGGTTATTATTATCCTGTGATGTCGTCCTCTTTTGGAGATTCAATAATGAGGCATCGGGCTGCTGTCGATCAGGCTTTGATTTGGGATGCAGCATTTTACAGCCGTCTCCAAATTTGCATTGGTAGTTGAGAAAAAATTTGCAGACAGGACGAGATTAATTTTTGTTATTATTCATGTTATTTTTATATTTGTTTCAAATGAATTATAAGAGCAAGAATAAGAAAATATGAGGGAGCTATTACAAAATAATAGTTTTTTTCTTCAAAGTTAATAATTGATTTAATAATCTTCAGAATGAAAGAAAATATGACCGTCATGAATAGGATAAAATTTAATACATCTTTTCGAGAATAGAAATCCAGTCTTTCCCCTCAAGCAAAAAAATAATTGGAAAAAGAAGCTATTACCCTATTTGACCAATCCTCACCATCCACATATTTTGATGCAGATGGCAAAATAAATTTAAAGTAAGGAAAAAAGCTGTTAAAAAGTAAGGCAAAAAATATATCTGTCGAGTCTAATGAAAAATTTCTCAAGAATTTATAGCATTTCTATGTAAAATAAGTCAATGACCATCCAATATTCAAAAAAACGTAAAGAACCACATTAAAAAATAATGAATAATAAGATGTCCCAAGCGTTTGTAAAGGCAATAGATGCTCGACTTCAATATAAATAGAAGTCATCAATTAATGTGAACATTAATAAGAAAGCCATGAGATAAAAAAAATTGAGTCTCCCATCAGATCAAAGAACTACTCAAAGCTCCCGACTTTAAATTCTAAGAATGACTCAAAAGAATAAAAGGAGAAGAAAAAAAAATAGTTTTTAAATCTCAAATATTATTTAAAATAAAAATAGTTATCTTTATTGTAAGTGCAAAGAAAATTTTCAAGATCTTTTTCCCTTCTAGAAAAAACTAATTAGAAACAATTAAAAAAGTAAAAAGATCAAATAAAAAGATTAAGATAGAACTTTAAAGAAATATATCTAGATAAAACATTCCTTGAAACAAAAGTGAATAAGAGTAAATTGAAATAAAAAATATTAAGAAAGGAGAGTAACAATTCGAAAAAATAGTGGAATCGAGATAGGAAAAAGAATATGAGAGCAGTAACTGAAAATATCTCAGGAATATAGATCATATCAAATAAAAAATTATTGGCAAGTAAATCAAATGAAATATATAAAAGCGAATACAAAGATCTATTAGCAAACTTCTTACAGAGGTAGAGAATAAAGACTGAATATATAAAGGATGCCAAATCGAGTAAAAGCTAATTTAAGTTGAATTATTGATAAACTGTGAATTTTATTAAAAAATATCATACTATCAGACATTTCATCCCTTCTATATCATTTGTATAAATAATTATTGCTTTGGTTATAGATCCTTACAATGATGTCATCCTTCATTTTTTTTTGCAGTTCGTTTGTATTTATTAGGTGTTCATGCTCATGTCGATTGTTCCTATGAATTGACTATCGATATTAATTCTATGAGCACCTTATTCGTTGTTCTACTTTTTTCCATATCTAACTTTTATGTCCTTATTTGACCTTGCACCGCTATCCTCGAGATTTCTGGCTTTTTATCAAGTGAAGTAATTTTTAATGAGCTTATGTTTGTTTTTATCTCTTCACTCCACTTTCTCTCTTTTGATTTTTTATATTATTTGATTTGCTCAACCCTCTCTATTATCTAAATTTTTCCTCTTTAATCTATTCGTCTTATTAGTGCATTGAAAAAGGCTCTGCTTATTGATTCTAATAATTTTTGTATTTATTTGATGCCATTTTTCTTGCGCTCCCTGCGAACTTATATGTTAATTTTTATTTCATTTCATTTTCTACATTTTCTCTTTTATTTATAATTTCAAATGCTCCAGGCTCTCTATACTATTCATTTTGTAAACCTGGGTCTTGGTTGAATTTTTTTTCAAATGATATTGTTTTGCTTCCCATATTATTCTTATTGATGTGCTATTTATTCCATTAGAATCGAAGTAGTCCAATTTATCTTTATAAATTTTTCTGATTTGCCAGAATTTCTGTCATGATGTTGTACAATTCTTTTGTTTCGCTTTTATTTTCAGATTTAAGAATATGAGAGCTTTTGAGTTTGTAACCGTAATTTTCAGGTGAACTTCCTCTCATTTTTTAATTCTCTACAAAAGAGTTATAAACAGATTATTTTTTATTATTATGTTCTTTAACAGATCTAATCAAAATATTTTCATTATTTTCCTTCATTTTTAATTCTCTCTATCTCAATGCTGCGACTTAAGAAGGCTCAATATATTCCTCTATTTGAACTAAACTTCGCCTATCATTTTGATGACTAGTCTAATCCTACAATCTCTGATGGCCTAAATGTTGAGAATATTTTGTTGGCTCTCTAAGTTTAGTTTCAAGTTATGTAATTCTTTTCTAGATATCAGCTTTATGTTTGTCAATTCTGATTTGATTTTGTAGCATTTCGTTGGTTATATAAATAAATCAGTTGTTTAAATAATTTATATATAAAAAACTTTGCGACAAAAAATAAGATGAGAAGAAAAAATATTTGTTTGGTGGGCCAAAAAGTTTAACACTATCAGGCAATCACTCTTTAATTAGATGAGTGGATGATAAGGGTTCATTAAGTTCAGAGTAAAATAACAAAAGTATTTTAAAAATAGTATTGAATTCCGAGAAAAGAAGTAAAAAAAATGGAGGACAGCAAATTGAGCGATAATTTAATTATGGGTAAATAAATTATTTATTCTAATTTTTATTCAATAGTTTATATCATTATACAACAATATTTTTCAATCTCATTTAATGAAGCAATAGAAACTAAACGGAAAAGATAACCATAATTTTAATCAGAAAAGCGCATCGTCTCTTTCTCGAATGCCTAATTTGGATCCAAAGCTTCAGAAATCGGTCGTAACTTTAACAGACATTGATGTCCTTTAGCAATTTTATTTGACTTAAATGCTCTCAATTTACTTAAAAAACGAGAAAAATTACCCCAACCCTCATTAAATTTTGTAATGCCTACGAGCCAGGTAGAGGAAGTCTGAGTAAAATGAGAAATCACTGACTATTTATAGATAATACTTTAAATAAAATTAAAGCTCATCAAAATCAGAAGGTAAAACAGAAGAGTCATAAAATAACAAAAAGTTGGAAGAAAAAGTAAGAAAGAGAATAAAATAAGAATATTCAAAAATAAGATTTAAGTATCTTACAATTTTGGAGGAAAACTTAAACTCTTCATAGTTCTTCATTAAGTATTCTCTGGTTTAGAATGAAAATATTCTGAATTTTATCCTATAGTCATTCACCTAAATTATGAGAAAGCACAAAGCTGACTTCAAAAATGCAGAAGAGAAATGGAAGGAGAGGTAGAGAAAGAAAATAATTTATTTTTAGGATAAATTACAAAAGTAGGGCAAAATTAAGATATAATAAATAAGCAAGCTGAACATGAAGATAAAATAACTTCAAGAGTAACACAGGGTTTACAAAGAAGAATATAAACGGACATAGAAGTAAAAAAACGAGCTTCATTCTTAAATCTACAAAAACCATCAACAAATTATTTAGAAATCCAATATTATTGAGAAACTGAGAGAAAGGATAGAATAAAATTTTAAGACAATCGAAAGTCTGTAGATTGTTGTTGAAGCTAATAAGAAACTCCTATCTAAATACGAAAATCAAATATCATAAATATCATTATCAAAGATGGATTGGTAATAGAGAATCAAAGAATATGGCACTAACTACTCAAAACTTGAAGAAGAAAATCAGAAACTTAGAAAAAAAGTCTAACAATAATTAAATTATAAATTAACTAAAATTAAATCTCAATAGCATTTACTCTCCACCAATAAAATATCCAGCTCACTCATCCAAGCTCCTTACATTCAAGAAAAATACAGCGTCAACAAAAATATGACTACAAATTCAATAAAAAGAAGCAAATATTCAGAAATTTCAAGCTCTGAATCGTAGAACTTTAGACTAAAAGAAGATGCAAAAAAATTAGAAGAAAAATTATTAGAAAAAGACAGACTATTAAAAGAGTAAAGAGAATAATGGGCCAAAAGGGAGAGGAGTCGTCTCGAAAAGATAATCCAGGATTGGAGACAGAAACTGTAGAAACTAATCGAGTAAAACGATATTGAGTGCAATTTAAAAGATCATCTTATCCTCAATCTCCAGAATGAGATAAAGTAACTCAGAAAATAAATAAAACTAAATAATGACTGCGTTCATATTAAAAGAAATAGCTAAAAAGAAAATGAGGAGTTTGGCAAAGAGAATGAATGATCGGTAGAAGTATATTATTTACTTTATCTTAAATTCGCTTGACTAACAATTTAATTGTTTTACTCAATAATTTTTAAGTACATTAGTTTGGCCGATGATTAAAAAAAGAAGAAGGAGAGTAGCTATTCTGCTGATGAAATTTTGCCTATTGATATTTAACATCAATTAGTGATATAGTAAAAACTAGGTAATGCATGAGAAATAAATACGGAGAGATACTTCACTAATTAAAACAGTTATTTATAAGAGAAGTAGAGAATAAAAATGAAGAAAATAGGGATAAAATGAGGATAAAAAATATTAATAATGTCTAATTTATAAATGAGTAGATCTATCCATATATTAAGATTTAATATAACACCATATATCCAACTCTGAAAATATTTATCTCGAGGCCAGAATTTGCTCTATCTTTTCTACCTTTTCTTTTTATATTCGTTTTACATTTCTCTATTTTGTAGCTTCTCTCTTTATTTCCTTTTTTCTTTTCATCATCCTCTTTATTCGTAGATCTTTGCATCGATTCATTTTTTTCCTCTTACTTTACTTTATTCCCTTACACCTCAAAATCAAATCTTTGCCCGAAACTATTTAAATTTTTGTTGTTTTTCAATTATCTCCTCTATCAAAATATCGTTTCTCTCTTTAGTTCGAAATCATTGGGGAAATACCAACTACTGATCTCAAAATAGAATGGGGTGGGGGGACTCCAAGCAATTTGATTGGGTAAAGGAGTTTGGAGATAGGTTTTTGGCATGTACTTATATTTTTTGAGAACCATTTAAAATTTTGAAATTTAAAGATTAACTGAATTAAACAAATGAAGAAATTGATGAAAGGTGAGTAAAAATTGTTGAGAAATGAAATAGAGAAATAATTTTTTTATTCTTATCGCTTAAATTTCATGGATATAATAATATTAACCATATGATTTATACAGAGCACTTGAAAGAAAGGATGGTTCCAAGTATAAAATCTAAGCGTAAATACATTGAAATTGATTAAAAATAAGGATTTTTCTATACAATGACAAAAGGCTAGTTGAAATAAAACAATGTGCTTATCAAATAGAGAATTGTACAAGTTTCTTAAGAGTATAAAGATGTAAATAAAATAGAAAAATTAATTACGATTTCAGATTTCACGGAGTTTGAGTCGCTTGATAATTTTACTGAACTTGCACATTCTTAGATATTCTACAACTTTTGCGAAACAAATTTTCCTGAGTTTGAATATTGATTTTTATATTGGTTTTAATTTGCTTCCTACCATTTTGTCATCACTTCCATTTTATATTTTTCTATTTTTCACTTCTAAATGGCAGTAACAAAGAGCATATAGCATCAATGGGCACCAATCCTGTTTACAATCGTCCAAACGAAATATTTTTGATAAATCTTGGGATTTGCACTCCAAAATATGAACTTTTTTCAAAACAACTCTTGAGATTAAGTTAGAAAAATCTAAAATAAATTGGTTAAATATTCTCGCCAATAATGCTAAAAATACCAGTCCAGCACTAGTCTATTTGGAAATATTCAATGAAACTGGCACTGTCCGAGGAAATAAATTTTTTTTTATCATTTTAACATATAAAAGTTTTTGACTTCATTGTTGACTGAATATTAAAAAATCAGTGGATATTTTATTTATGAGCATCGCAGTGTATTTTGATAAGATAATTGATGAATTTAAAATGTTAGTGATCATTTGAAAAATTGAATAAATAGACGAGAAAATTTAAAGAAATTT
>ERZ724506.494-NODE-494-length-13670-cov-9.205435_pt1 | contig 13670 bp, 4 predicted proteins | sample MGYA00376039_ERZ724506 | MGnify/ENA primary metagenome ERZ724506 (study PRJEB28724, sample SAMN07190887) | wastewater metagenome | isolation source: effluent of sewage treatment plant in Hong Hong | place: USA: Christiansburg, Virginia | collected 2016-03-01 ... | reverse complement strand
TTATTTATGAGCAAAATCTATTTTTGATTATTGCCTTTGTTTTTCTAGTAATAAAATAGGGCTCCTAAGGTGGCTGCCTCATCTGCATTGAGGTTTGTTTTGACTGGAATATTCAATTGTCTCTATAATACTTCCTATAGGCCATATAGTCTACTTGCAGCTCCAGTCAACTAAATTTCTTCTAGGATGATATTTTATTAGGATAAAAAGGATTAAAGATTTAATAAGATTTTATCTAAGGCGGTAAACTATTTTATGCATATATTTTGCAACTAGTCTTATTGTATCTATTTTGTTATTTAAATCTCATTATTTATATTAAAATTAAACACTTATGATTTATTTATTACCATTTTTTCTTTAAGCTGAGTTATTTGTTATAAAAAATTATCCTATTATTATTTTGTCATTATATCCTTGATGTTAAGATAATCTTCACTTACATAATCATATAGACATTGGCTAATCGAATCGCCACTAAATTCATAATAATTTTGTTGTTATAGTTCTTAGACTATATTTTCACTACCTTGGTTAATTTTAAAAATATTAAACTACGTGGATGAATGACCGAAATTTACTATCATAATATTTTGAGATTTGCTTTCATTTTGCAAATATCTAAAAATTGAGGCTTAATTTTGACTTAAAACAAATAACAATTAGATATCAATGACCTCAAGCACTTTTTGCAGCTCTTTAGTAGGTATATTTTTTCCAAGAATTTCATCACTAAGCAAAATCATTTAAACTTTTGACCTATCATTAATAGCTTAAGAGTATAGCAGCTTTTTAATTCAGTCAAAAAACATCAAAATAATTATCTAGTTTTATATAGTATTATCTTAAATGAAATTATTTAGAATATCCAGTTTATAAATGCATTCATTATTGAACTTTTTTCCATCAGCAAGAGACTCAAAATAGAACGATTTTCCACACTAGGCAATTTTATTCTAAAACTTTCTTTATGAGAGCTCGTTCTCAAGCACTAATAATTATTTAGGATTCTTAAAGCTAAGAAAACTTGCCTTGATAAACTGTGAACCAAAGTCAACACTTATTAAAAGACTTTTTATTATCTAAAATAATAGTAAATATTTTAACATTATAAATTTTATTAACACATAGATTCTACATATAAAGGTAGAATATGCTTTATATATTTTTTATTAAAATACTTGATAACAAAGTAAAGCTCATATTCTCCTGAGCATAGCTATTATATATCTATGTAAATTGGTATTAGCTTTTTAGTCTCATTCTATACGGGAATTTATTATACTATATTTAATGTAGAGTCATCTTTCTTATGTATCTCTATAAATTCTCCACACAATCTCAATATCATATATTCTTGTTAACAGATAAATTATTTCTCTATTTAATAAATAAATATTTCTAGGGGAAAATAATTGTTAGAGAAATATAAATTCGATATTAAATCTTCTTATTGGTTTTCAATTAATTAATTAACATTTTAAATACAAATATTTTAGTTTAGAAAAATAACACAAGGATTAACAAAATAATTATTCATTGTTTCTATGTCCATAACACTATACTCCTCAATCTACTTTCTTTATCTAAACTATATGTTAACCTAATCTATATATTGTTATTATGTAGCTTGGTTACTGTCTAAATAATCAGGTTATTGACAAAATATTTTATTAACTATATTTATCAACAAAAATTACTTAATAATCTTTAAAAATTATAACTCTATTTAAATACTCATAAAATATAAAAAAATTGTTGAATTATAATGAACTCTTATTCTACATGTCTCAGGTGCGGAAAGACCTACATAAATTCGTGAAATTTTGGAAACCAAGCCAATTTGTGTATAAATTGCAGATGAGTAGGAATTGACTCAAAAGATTAACTTCCATCATGACTATCATTGTCCAAGGGCTCTTTAGGCCAAGTAAAAAAAAATGATAGCTTTAAAATATAGCAGCATATTAAAAATCCTGAGCTCAACGAGACCTTAATTTAAAACTCAATTTTTACAGCTACTAATGAGTAAATTGACATCCATGATCATTAGATAGATTATAAGCAAAATCTCTATGACACTGATAGAAATTTAATGGATTTAGAGCTTGATTTTTAACCGTTTGAAATTCAAGAAGGAATTAGTTGTTTGGAACATTAAACACAGCCAAGGGATATTTACTGCCAAACATGTATGACCTAAATATGTAGTCATTGTTGTATATGGGGAGTGCACAAGGGACATAAAGTCTTAAGTAAACAGCAAATACAGATACAGTTTGCAAAGTATTAAATTGATCTTTAAAAAGTCAGTGAGCAAATTGAGGAAAATTTAGAGAAAAACCAAATAGACTTTTAAATGAAATATTATGATCTTTTGGCTAAGGAAAAGACTTAACAACTCAAACAACAATTCAGCAATATTTTCAGCTAAATACAAAAGGATCTTCAAGAATATTAGAAATAATTTATGCTCAAAATTGAACAATATTTTGACTAAAATTAAAACCTTCTGGATGATAACAAGGGATTCTAGAGTATAGATACAAAGGCTATGGAATGGTAGAGCCAGTTCTCTTTTTTATGACAAAATATAAACAAGATTTTAAAGAAGAGCAAAAGCTAATAAGTTTTGCTTAGCGAAACTCATAATGAGTTCTTGAACAAAGGAGAAAATGTTGACATTTAATTATAGAGAATTATGGAGCAAAAAGAGAGACAAATATCAAAAATACTAGATGGCATTCAGGTAAGCTATTTGCCAATAGATTTTGATCAACAAATAAATCTTATATTTACTAATGGCTTTCAAAACAACAGAGGAAGTCTTTAAAACATAAAGGCTTTACATAGAAGTGGAGACTCTTATAAAAAAACAAGCATAAATGAGTACTACAACATGCACCTTAAAAAAGCTCAAGTTGCTCAATAAACACATGATATAAATGAGTTTGAGTATTAGTATCCATCAGAAAGAACAACAAAGTAAAAGTCCTAGAGAGAAAATCAAGAGCTTAAAGCTCTTAGTTAAACACTTAAGGAAGCTTGAGGAACTAGTTATGATCCAAGAAAAGTTGTTATTTAAAAGAAAGAGATAGACTTTGGAAATAATTAAAGAAAAAAATCATTTAAGGACAGTTCTTTAATGGAGTCATGAGAAAGTAATGTGTAGACAAGTTTGATGAGAAATAGTGTCATTGGATCTCAAGCTGGATAAAAACTATCCCTCTTAAGTGAAGGAAGAAAAAGTATTAGCAATAAAAGATAGTAAGCTGAGAATTTAACAGTTTTGGATTTTGCTGACAAAGGAGTCAAAAAGCCTTATGTTCCAAATATTTTGCAAATTATAAAAGCTAATTTAAATGCCTAGCAGATCATTTTAAAAGGCAACAAGTTTGGAGATGATGGCTTCTTGCTACTTAGCAGTGCTTTGTAGAGATCTAAAATAAGCTTCATTGATTTATCAAACAGTTAACTAACTTAAAAGACCTTGCAGACTTTGAAAGGTATCATACACAAGAACAAGAGTCTTAAAAAAATATTATTTTATGATAATTTTGATAACTAAGAATCTCTTTTGGAATTTGAAAACTTTTGCAAAGAAAACAATATAGAATTTTGTTATTAAAAAATGTAAATGTATTTTTATAATTTTAATTTATAATGAAAAATGAATAAGAAATTGAATAACTTTAGTATTAAGCACAAAGAAAAGATATTGTCAATGATTATAAATCAAATATAAATAATATAGAGAAAGAAAACTACAGTAGCATTATTGATAATTTAGAAAATGATTTAAAGAAAAAAGAAAAATATTATATTGAAAAATAAGCTGAGGTTACTTTAAAAACGTCAAATCATAATTAAGTATTTTAAAATTGAAAATTTAAAGAAGATTATTTCATACTAAAGGAGAAAATAGATGATTATTGGTCATTTAAAAGACATTATGAAAATTCTTCTTAAAACAAAGTAGATAAAGACTAAAAAATTAATTGATAATTTTTCTAATAACAAGAAAATTTGATAAAAAAATGGATTGATTTAAAAATATAAAATCAAGACTAATAATCTCTCAAAAATAATTTTCTCTAAATTGAGCAAGAAATATGATAGGAAATGCTTAAGCTAATTCAGAGCCAAAAACTCAACCAGTAAGCTTTCTAAAAACAGAAAGAATTAATAACATAAAAAGTATAATAAAAGTTTCAAAAATAAGAGAGTTAATTATCAAATAATCAAGACCATTATTTTAATAGAAAAACTTTACAAAACAATTTCTATTTATTTTTATTGTTAAATTAAAGAGACCAAAAAGAAATAATAAAAAAAATGTCAGAAAAAAATTAATTAATTATATTAAAAATTTGGTTAATTTTTATATCTAATTATTTTTGCAAATCTTTAACATTGTTTTCAGTTTATTTTTAAAGCTGTTTAAATTCCTCTTATGAAATTTATAATTTATTTTTGCTGAGTTTTTATTCAAATAAACTTTGATCCTATTTGAGTTGTTCAATAAAACTTTTTAATTACTCCTTAAATAGTTCTAAATCCTTATCAATTAATCCGTTACTATATAGACTATTAAATAGTCTTTAGTTATACTCGACATTATCTTGCATATTTTGTTAGCATTATTTATGCTACAGAAGCTCAATATTATTTACTCTTTAAAATGCCTAAAATAAATCTTATTGCTGTTGAGCAAGCTAATCTAATTCACACAAACAATCATGATATTTATTCAAAATATCTTTATTATGCTGATGATCTTATTGTGTTTCCTAAAGTTACAAAATATAGATCTGATTATCCATTGCCATTTCCATCGCATTAAAATTCATTATAAATTTATTAGAGATTTTTGGCAATAAAATCAGATAATTTTCCTATTTAACTTTCTTATTCTTTTATCTTTAATTCTTATTATTCGATTATCGTTTTATATTCTTTCAAATCTTCTTCAGAATATTTTAGGCCAGATTTTTATGCTTCATTTTTTTTCTCATTATCTATTAAATTATGATCTTTTTATTTGCTCAACATAAAGCTCTAATATCAAAGCATATTTACTAAAAACTATTAGCTTATTTAAGGGTTGGCTTTTGAGAACATAATAGACTATATTTATACATATCTTTAATACAGCAACAAATTTAATAGTATAGAAAATAAATCTCAATTTACGTTATCATTGAAAGCAAGAACTAATACATAAGATCATCTTTCTTTGCTATAGAGACTGTTTTTTTGCTATAAATTCATATGAATAGTGTTGCAAGAATCAGGCTCAATTTCCAGCCAAATTTAGTTCTACAAATAGAAAATAGGTTTGATGAAAATATTTGGCTTTAAAAGATCTATTTCTATGTTGATTTCATCCATGTTGCTTTTTATCTATAGGATTCTGCTTGTAAGTTTTACTATTACAAGCTCTGCAACTTATAAGCCAAATTAATTATTAATAAGTATTTTTTCGTTTAAAAAATCATTAGACAATTTACCTTATGGATCTATGTAATAATTTAGCCTATCTTGAACTAGTGGCTCTAAAAGTATGCTCTAGAAACTCAGCTTACAATCTCCTGGATAAGAATCCTCCTCTGAGTGTATTAAGGCTATGATTTTGCATCCAACAAGTTCAGAGCTTAGCAAGAGGACATTTTTATTCTGATTATTTATTGGTATGAGACTGACCTCGCCTGCAATATGAAATTATATAGTAATGAAAATGGCAACTCTTTTTGAAGAATCTGTGTAGCAGTTAATGATTATAGAGGAGTTTGTGAAGCCTTCTTAGCCAAGTATCTCCACATCAACAAAGTAAGATTATTTACCTTCAATATTATAGAAAGATTATGTAAGTTTTTCTTTAAGATTTTTGAGCATTATAAAATCTGAAAAATTATAAGAGATAATTTTAACAAATTAGAAAATAATACTTAAATGTTTAGCCTGTTTAAAATACTTAGAGTTTATTTAATTCATTAAATTATTATCAATACTTTTATAAGAGTCTTTAATAGAGTTTTATTTAAATAAATAATATTTTAGATTTATTTAAGATGAGAAGTCAATACTCTCAAGAATGTACTCATGACTGCTTAGTGACTCTAATTAATTTTTATTTGATATAATTTTTCCTGTTTTTTTATGATTATCAATAAGCTACAGATTAGGATATTTTTAGAATAAAATCTCTCATAAATCTTAAATCTTTATTAGAAACTTATTCTCAATTATTAAGTTGTTTAGTTAAGTAAATTCTTTTAAAAAATCACACTACTGTAAGTTCTAAATCATGTGTGTTTTAATGCTTAGTTTTTTGATGTTTTTTCTTTTCTTAATATGTCAAAAATGCTCAACAGTAAAATGATTAAAATTCATTTCGATTTCTTCAAGTTTTTTCAGAACAGGAAAATTTCTAAGACTTGAAAGCATGCAGCTATTAAGCTTTAAAATCTGAGTATTTTTGAAGAGTTCTATAAGTTTTTTTAGCTTTACGGAAAATCTTAAAATTTTGAACCCAGAAAGATCCAGCTTGATAATAATGTCTTTGTTTTTCTCTTAGTTAAGAAAATCAATAAGCTGCCATATCATTTTTAATTTTAAATCAATATAATATAATGGCTCTTGATTAGAACTTTGTTAAGTTTGAGATACAAGGCCAATTAGCTCTTGGTTAGTGAGTTAAAATAAATTGTATTTTAACCGAGACTTTTTTAGGGCTTAATTAACAATAAGATTAAGAAGAGCTTAAAAAACAGCTATAAATTCAATATTAATGGACTATGAAGGATAAATAAGATGTTATTATTGATATTGTATAGACAGAGGAGATATTTATTAAAGAAGAATATTTTTAGTGTATAATATATGTATAAGTTTTGGTTATCTTTAATAACAAAGAATTTGACGAGGTGTTATTTAAACAGTGTCTGGGAGTGGTGTAAATTGATCTTGATATTTTGTAGAACATTTATGAAGTAACTTCATAGGGAAATATATCTTAGACTCTTTTTGATGGATAAAATAATTTGCTAAGTTAAATTATTAAGGAAATTCATGAGACTTAATAAGATTTAAAATAATGTTATAAAAGAAAGGTTTTCAGCACTGCTTAATTTCTCTATATAATTCTTTAGTAAAATAAAGACATCTAATTACACAAATAAAATATAAAATGATTACTAGATGATAGAGAACAATTAAAATAAGCTTTGGAATAAATAAATATACAACAAAAAGAATAAAGTAATTTAATAAATTAATAATAAAGAGAAATAGACTCAATTCAGAAAGATAATGAATTTTATTTGGAAGAAAGACTTTTCATTATAAACAACATAATAAACAACAATAGCCAAGATAATTTAAATGACTTAAGCCAAGAACTACAAAATAAAACGAAAACCTTAGATTTGGATATTTTTTAACATATACCGAAAATCTCAAATTAAAATACAAATTTTTTTGACAACACTGTTTTAAAAGAAGATTTTTTTTCTTAATCATTTTCATAAAATGTTAATTTCAAATAAAGTGAAGATAAAATCAACTCTTTGGAGAAGTAGATAAAAATCCTACAAAATGAAATACAATTATATAAGTCTTTTTATTCTCAACATAAAATAGATCAAATGTATAAAGAATAATAGTAAAGCAAGTAGATTATTGAATATTAAAATAATCAAATAAAATAGTTATAAATTCAACTTAATTAATAAGAGTTCTTAAATGCTTATATACAGAGTCATTAAGACAGATCTTTATTAGGCTTTGGTAGCCAGAGCAAAAACTAAGCTGTAGAAAACTATCAAATGACACAAAAGATTATACAATCTTTAACACAGAAGCTAAATGAAAAAGATGATATTATCAAACAGCATAGCAGTACTATTGATAGCATGTGAGCCAGTATTATTTATTCCCCAAATCAAAGCCTATAATTAAAATTTTATTTTATAAAATAAGGCTTTTATTTTTGACAATTATTTTACAATTAAATCTCAAATAAATTATTTTATATAATGTTTAAAGTCAATGAGAAATTGCTGATAAATCCTTTGTGCTTTTTATGTAAGAATAATATATAGAGTTTTTCAGACTTTCTTTTTGTATTCAATGATTACTAAATTAAAAATTATTACTGCATTTTGTGTGCATTAGACTAGAAAATATCGAAGAATAATAATGAGTTTTTAATAGTAAATAAAATCGATCTTTTAAGCCAAGAGGCAGAGATTATCAAAGAGTTTGTATTTAAATAAATGCTGTTAAATTATGGTCCTGAAAATCATTTAGCAATTTAAAAACAAGCAAAAAAAATCAACAAAAATCTTAACTGTGAATTTATTCAAGTTTTTAATCAAGTTGATGTTGAGAGAAAGATATATGAGATTCTATGTTAGCAAAATGATCAAGACTTAGCAACACCTTATATCTCCTTAACTGAGAAACTAAATATTATTTATTAACAAGAAAATACTCTTGAGCAAATAGAGAATTTAATACAGCTTAAAAAAGGCTAGAAGTTTAAGCAAAATGAAAAAAATGCTCTTTAATATAATTTTTACTGAGATGAATTTGAGTATGAAAAAGATAACACAGCTGAGCTTTTCATAGCTGAGGTCGACTATAAAAAAGCAACTTAAGAATTTGAGGTAAACTTATACAATTAAATGCTGCTTTCTTACGACATAAAAATACAATAAAGAAATCAACTAAAATTAACACTAAAAAAGCATGATCTTATTAATAGTCTTTTTGATCTTGAGAAAAAAAAGTCTATAAAATTTAAGCCTAATTTAAGTGAGTTTGAAGGTCATGTTGATGTTGAAAGCAAGCTCCTCATTTTAAAAGATAAAATTGAAAATTTGCAGAAAATCTTAATTTTTTTGGAGAATTATTAAAATCCAAAACATCCTTCCTATAACTAGTAATATTTTTCTTCACTTGATTTTTTATACAACACTCCTTAGTGTATAATTAAATCGATACTTTTCAAATAGAATAAAATTTTTAATCAGCATAAAGGAGAAACACACACAAATATATCAGACAATGTCCTAGGTTAAATTTTATGTTTAAAAAATCAGTTTAATAAATTCTTTTTGGACACATGCAAAAAAAACTGCTCAAATCAAAATAAATAAAATAATAAAATTTTTATAGTTTAAAACTAGGAACTGTTTTTGTGAGCAATTTATGTCGTATCTCGGTTAATCCTGTTCAAACATCACTGTGCCCGGACTCTATAAGATTTCTGAGCAATACTGTAAGCTCCTTGAGAGCTTTATCATTCTGGTCATCATACCAGCTCTTAATATAGATGCCATTCTCTGCCTGTAGCAAAAAGCTCTCAGGATTATTGTCTACGATAAGAATTCTTGAAATGTCTCTGCCTAACTTACTTAGGTCCTTTAAATAAGCACCATTATGTTGAGTTGTAGAGCATCTATAAAGTCAGTGGGATATTCTCTTATTTGGATCTAGCTAGTCCAAAATAAAGTCAGCATATTATTTTATTGCTGCTGTGAAAATAACAAGCTCAAAATACTCATGCATTTCTTCAATAAACTCCTCTGCATGAGGTCTTATAAAAAATGCTCCTTTTTCTGTATTTGGATTAAAATGAATCAGGGTCTCATCAAGATCAAGAACTAGAGTGAATCTTTTCTCTGTGGTCATTTTTGGTAAGATGTATTAAGGATTATAAGGTTAAATTATAATATTTGGGCCTTCTTTTTCCTCAAGTCTAATTTTGTTAATAATTTGTTCTTGTTCATTCTATTATGAATTTTGGGTCAAATTTATTACTTATTTGAAAATCTCAAAAATTGTTTGCAAATTATCCACAAAAGTTTTCTTTTTCAGATTTGAATTAAAATTAAGAATTTTTAATCGAAAATCCTTGAAATTTTATTAAGTAAAAGTTTTCAAATTGTCTTAGATTTATTCATTTAAGTTTTTAATTGTTTAATTTTTAAGATTTTTAGTGATTTTTAGTTTTTTCTAGTTGTTTTATAAATCTTGTTTTATTTTTAAGATTTTTGGGTCCTGATCCTCTTAGATGAATTTATATAAGACACTATTTACATGTCAATAAAACTTATAGAGTATCTATATTAGATCTTATTCAATATTAGTCAAAGAAGTATCTTAATTGAGAAAAAACAATCCTACTATCAAAACACTATAAAGTAGCATATTTTTGTAGTTTATAGAGTACTCATTTTAAGTATTAAATAAAAACTCAATATCAATAAATATTTGCTTCTATATTTGTTCCAAAAATCCTTCACAATATTTAAGTATTTTTGCTCATTTACTAGTACTATCCATGTACATCTTATTTATATAGTAATATAGGTCTAAGAGTAACCTTATATAAACAAATTTCAAATTGTTAACATTGATAATATTTCTTATCTAAATTATGTTTAAGTACTCCGAGCTTGTTTTTTGAGTCAGAAATTTATTATCAAAAATTTTAAGGTTATTTTTTTAAGAGTCTTTCTTGTTTTAAGATCGTTCTAAAGATTGCTACTTTTTTGTGTTAGCAATTTAGTTGATGCTTTCAATTTTCTTAATGGAGAATAATTATCTTTAAATTGGCTTGATAAAAATTGAGGTTAAATTTTCATTCAATTTTTCCCCTTGTAATTTCTGGCTTAGAACTCTTGGTCATGTTTTTATTTAACTATTTGCCTTTTTTTTGGCTACTTATTTCTCGACAATAGAGTCTAATATATAATGTTTGCTTTCTGTTTTTCAGTCATTTTTATGGCTGAAAATTTCTTTGAAACTTCTCTCAAAGAAGCTTGAGTTTTATTTAGTACCTTTGCTATATAATATACCTTTTTCTTTGATTATATTTAATAGTCTTTTATTTTGATCATTTTCTTTTTGTTCGTTTTATGGGGCCAATTATTATGTTTTTAAACTTAGATTAATTCTCTTGGGACTATAACTGTTTAGCTGTTTGCTTGGCTTGACATTTTTTGGCGATAAAAAGCATCAATAGTTTGACTCTCATTAAGATAGATTGCTGATTTATAATATGTTTTTTTTCAGCGCTTTAGGATTGTTCATATTTTATTAATATATTATATAATTGAATAAATGACATAAATATAAGTGGGTTTTATAGGTAGCTAAATTAATGAGTATTTTACGCTTATTTTACACCAGTAAGATCTCATTAAGAATATAGATAGTTTAAGACTGCCTTTGAAAATAGATTATAAAAATTACTAAAATGAGTTTATCTTTGCAAAGGACTTCAAACAAGCTGATATTGTATTAATTTTTGTGTAAAATAAAATTGATGACTTGATAATAAAATCCTTAGAAAAATGCGATGATAAAAATAAATAAATAAAGTTTGTTATGGTTTTTCTTGCTGGAGAATAAAAGCCAAAAACAAAAGAGATTCACATTAAAGATTTATCTAAGTACTGTCTAATAGAAAAAGTTATTGAGATCAATGAAGACTTTAATTATAATAATCTTTTAAAGGATTTGTATATGGTTTATAAATATTCCTCAGCTAGATTGTACAACTGGAAAAAACAGCAATTTACAAATGATTTAGTTTATGCAATATGAATAGTATTTTAATAGTATGATATAAAAGAGAGACACTTTATCACTCACTAAGACTTAATAAATCTCAAATAATAAGTTGAGTAAAAATATCAGATATTTTTTGACATAAATTTTTTAATAAGAATTCTCAATAAAAATGAGTACTAAAAAGATCCAGAAAATATAGGCATAAATGTTAATGAATTTGAGTTGTTTTTTTTAGAGATGTTTCAAAGAAATATGACAAAACTTATTTACAAAGTATTAAGGCTTTTTAATTACAATAATTATTTAGAAATTGATTTCAATTATGAGCACTAAGAATTAAAGTTTGGTCAGCATTTTTATTTCACAAAAGAAACCCTAGACTTTATATAGAGAATAATTCTTTAAAATAAAATTGAAAAGTTGCCAATAAAAATATACCAATTTAAATAAATGTTTGAGTATGTTCCTAGTGAGTTAAAAAGAATCCAAGTATTAGTTTTTAGTTGACTTTATTTATGATAAAAATCCTGACAGCAAATTCAACATATTTTATTTGCCAACAATACTTGAGTTAGTTAAAAAGAATATTAATTTAAATAGACTTTGAATCAGTTGTCTAGCTCTTCTTTTATCTAGGCTGGAGAACCTCTATAGACAACTTAGTAAAAATAAGAAGTTTTTGGGCCTTTGAGTATGCAATTATTCAAACAAAAAGACTTAATATAATCCCTAACTAAAAATCTATTATTAATAACACTAGGGTCAAATTGTTTGAGTATTAGAGATGATTTATCATGGTCACAGATCTCGAAATAAAGCCAAAAAATTACTTAAACATATTCTACAATGAGCTTGCTTACAATGAGAAGCATAAGTACTTTATATCCATTTTTAATCAGACAGAAAATAAAATTATATTAACTATTTAGACAGAGGCTTAGATCTTTCATGAGAGGGTTGACAATGCTTTAAAATCCATGGATATTTTTACTCTTCAAGCCTTTGAGCCGTAGCTAAAATAAAAGTCTTACTTTTTCTACATCACCATTCCCATGATAGTGATAGTAAGTTATCTTATTTTCTAATTCACCCAGAGCCCTTATAATTAAGTTATTAAGCAAAATAAATATTATTAAAAATATTACAAAATAAAAAAAATAAAAATTTATAAACCATGGTCAAAGTAAGAACAGTCCCAAGCAGCTTGTAGAAGAAACAAGCCAAGCATCTAGAGATGGAAAACAAACAAAGAGAAAAACTCATCTGTAAGGCTTAGAAATCTGATATACTTAGAAACTATGCCTATGATCAAGGCAAGAAGCATCACAAAGCCTTTGAGCATTCATCCCAAGAGCTTATCTAGAAGAAGAGAGAAGCCTTTTAGAACAATGAGTTCTTCGTTGAAAAAGACTGTCCATATTTCCTTATCATCAGAATTAAAGGTTAGTCCAAGATAGCTCCAAAAGAGAGAAAGATTCTTACCTTATTTAGACTCTTCAAGATCGGACATGCCGTCTTCGTTAAAAACAACAAGGCTACAATGAACATGCTTAGATGCATAGAGCCATATGTTACCTATGGATTCCCAAGCAGAAAAACCATCAAGACTTTGGTTTATAAGAGAGGATTTGGAAAGTTCAATAGACAAAGAATTCCATTGTCTTCTAATGAGATTGTCGACCAAGGACTTGGAAAGATCAGCATTAAATGTATGGAAGACATAGTCAATGAGATCTATAGTTTTGGACCAAACTTCAAAGAGGTTACTAATTTCTTGTACCCATTCAGATTGAACTCTGCCAGAAAAGGAATTGAGAAGAAGAGACACAGTTATTTGAATCAAGGTGCTCACGGACCAAGAGATATTTATATTAATGAACTTGTTCAAAGAATGCTCTAAATAAATTATAAGGATTTTATTTTTGTTAATTTAAAGAATATATAAGGAGATATAAATGGATTTTATAAAAGTCTAAGTGTATAAATATTTTGTCTTAAATAGAAATATAAGTAGTATATAAATTCTATATATACTACTTAAGATAATTAAAGCTAGTTTTTTAATATCTGAAAAAGCTTAAGATTTT
>ERZ724506.493-NODE-493-length-13728-cov-13.164412_pt1 | contig 13728 bp, 9 predicted proteins | sample MGYA00376039_ERZ724506 | MGnify/ENA primary metagenome ERZ724506 (study PRJEB28724, sample SAMN07190887) | wastewater metagenome | isolation source: effluent of sewage treatment plant in Hong Hong | place: USA: Christiansburg, Virginia | collected 2016-03-01 ... | reverse complement strand
AACCCCAAACCCCAAACCCCAAACCCCATAAAATTTTAATAAAATTAAATAATATAAAATATTTAAATTATAAATTAAAAACAATGCAAAAAAAACAAATAAAAAAAACAAAACTAAATCCAAATATTGTTAGGGGCATTTGCAATAGAAAGCCAAAAAAGATCTGGACGAAAGAAGAAGACATTTTACTAACAAAGCTTATTGAGCAATTTGGTCCCAATAAATGGTCCTCAATTGCTCAAAATATCGTTGGCAGATAAGGAAAACAATGCTGAGAAAGATGGTTCAATCATTTAAATCCTGAGATTTCCAAAGACTAATGGTCAGACACCGAGGAGTGGATCTTATTCTTGCTTCACAAATTATATGGCAACAAATGGGCAGTCCTAACATAGCTTATAAAAGGAAGAACTGATAACTCAATAAAAAACCATTGGAACTCTATTATGAAAAGAAAGCTTGGAAAGTATGAAAAATAACTTATAGAAACATTGACATAAAACGAGAGTATTCCTAATGACAATTAAGATCTAGCTTGTATTTTGTTGAGTAAAATAGCTAAGGGATAATTTGATAATAAAAACTGTAAAAAAGGACGCAAAAAAAACTACGATGATTTTCTTGAAAAAACGGATCTTTTTAAGTTCATTGAAAACCCTTCAAATTAAAGCTCAGAAAGCTAAACTGCTCAGAAAAATCAATAATTATATATATCCGAGATTAAAAGAAGTCCAATTAAAGAAAATCTATAAAATAATTTTAATATGCTACTCTAAGACACTTAGAGTCAAGCTAAGGGCAATATTTTCAACAACTGGGGCTCAAGAATGAATCTAAGCTCATTTAGATTCTCTTGTCATACCCAAAATCCAACCCCTATTTCTAAACAAAATTTACTAATGCTTGAATGCTCAATTTAGAAAACAAATTAGAAAAATAATAGTGCCTTCAAAAAAACATACTTGGACTTTTCAAACTAGAAATATAGTACTATGGACTTCACACCTGCAAAAAATCTGTTCTCAAATACAAATTTTTATAATTCTCTTTTCCATTCAGATTTAAAGAACTCAGAATAAATTTAATTATATTAAGGTTATAAATTTGACTTGATTTTTGTTTATAAATATACAGATTATTTTTTTATAAATGATAAAAATAAATTTGCTGTAGAAAAAGTCCCTAATAAAAAGACTTGATCTAATTGCATTTATAATAATACAAATAGCCATACCTCTCTTATTAAATCACTTTAATGTTTTTGGAGCGATTGGCTTGAAATTTTTCTCAATCTTTGTTTTCTTTATTTCATGCGTGGCATTTTTAATAACAGAGAACTCAGCATATTATACCTAGCTTGTTTGATTCTAACATATAAGAAAAGTACAACAAGCAAGCCATGTGTATCTTCATAAGACAGACAAGCATAAAAAACATACCTACAAAGTGATCCCTTTATAATAACAACAAATATAACTTGAGGACGGCCCCAAGTAAAAAATTCATACATTTTAGTACCAGAAAATTACCTTTGTTTTCAATGAAGAAAAAAATCTATTCTAAAAAGTAAAACCAAGTCTTAAAGCAACTGTATAATAATTATAAAAGAACAAAGACAGTTTTTATGAGATCGAGATCATGAAAAAACTTATGGAAAAAAACACTCTTGTCTTTCCACTACCATCATTTTGGCACCTATTAAAAGAATAGCTGACAGATCCTTTGAACTTTTTCTAGTTCTTTACTTCATCCTTATGGCTATTTGATGACAATGTCATGCTGCCTATGTTTACTATTACTATGCTATTGGTGACCAATGCTTAAGTATGTATTCAAAGACTGTAGACTATTCTTGGCCTTAGAAACCTAACTACCAAAGATTATAAAGTTAGTGTCAAAAGAGATGGAAAGTTTATTGAGATTTCTTCAGCTGAGCTTTACCCAGGAGACTTGGTTTTAATACAGCCATCAAAACAGCTTCAATCATCTGAGAGCTCAAAAACTCAAAGAAATTAATTTATAAAAGAGATAAGATAAGTACTTCCTTTAGGATACATTTTGCCACCTGTATTTATTGAAAAATTTATCAAAAAAGAAAAAACAAATGATGAGCCTGTCATCTCATGCGATATGCTTTTAATTAATGGAAATGTAGCTGTTGATGAGTCCATTCTAACAGGAGAGAGTCTACCATAAATAAAATCCCCAATTGATAAAAAATACGAAAATTCTCAGTTTGATGCCAATGAGTTCAAAAACAGCATAATTTTTGCAGGCACAAATCTACTCTCTGTCAACACTGATAGTCCAAATGATAAAGTTATAGGCATTGTTCTTAAGACAGGTTTTCATACAACAAAAGGTAAGCTTGCAAGAACTGTTTTGTATTCAGAGGAAAACTAAAAAGAGTTTCAAAAAGACTCATTTTTCCTTCTAATACTACTTCTTATAGTATCTATTATTTCCTCTATATATGTTCTTATTAAAGGGCTTGAGCATCAGGATCGTAATAAAAATAAGCTATTTTTAAGATGTATAACAATTATTACCAATGTTGTTCCTACAGAGCTTCCAATGGTAATGAATATGGCTATTAATACATCATTATAATATCTTAAAAGAAAAAGAATATTCTGTACTGAACCCTATAGAATGCTCTTGGCTGGAAAAATTCAAACTTGTGTCTTTGATAAGACAGGTACTCTCACTCAAGAAGATCTTAAACTTCATGGCATTATACAATACTAAGGCAAGGATAAGGATATGAAAAATATTGAACCTAATGAAAAAGGTAACATTTAAATGCCAGAGAATATTGAAGCAGTTTTGGCAGGCTGTCATTAATTATTTGAGCATGAAGGAAATTTACAAGGTGATTCTATTGAGATGTTATTCTTCTAATAGTCAAGCTGGAAATACTCCTATGAAGAAAAGAAAGCCTATAACAGCAGCCAGCCTTCTAAAAACGTCAAATAAGTTAAAGTCTTTTAATTTAACTCAGACTTAAAAAGAATGTCTGTTATTGTCAAACAAGCTGGCTTTAATTTCTTATCAAAAAATCTGCTAGTGACCAAAGGGGCTCCAGAAATAGTTTTTGATTTGCTGAAAGAAAAAGATGAAAATCTCAAAAATCAATATACTTTTTTGGCTAAGAAAGGATATAGAGTTTTAGCTCTTGCTATTAAAGAACTCAAAGACAATGAGACACAATAGGAGTAGAGATAAGAGATAGAGAATGATCTTGTTTTTGTTGGATTTTTAGTTCTTGTTAACAGGCTCAAAAAAGACACTATTGAAAACATTCAAACTTTACATAAGGCCAATAAAAAAATTGTCATGCTTACTGGTGACCATTTACTAACATCAATAGCTACTTATTAGGAGCTTTAAATAGACAATCATGTTTTTGCAACCATCCAATATAAAGACAACAAAATTATATTTTTTGATCTTGAGCAAAATCAAATACAAATTGATATACTAAAAGAACTTAATAAATTTAACCTTGGTATTGATGGACCCAATCTTGAGCACCTGGCACTAAACAACCCAAGTATTATTCATTAGTTAAAAGTCATAGCTTGAGTCTGTCCTAAGTCTAAGGAAAAAGTTATAGAGATACTCAAAACACATTCATGAGTACTTATGTGTGGTGATGGCACAAATGATGTTGGTGGTCTCAAAATGGCTCATGTAGGAATTGCTTTGGTTGGTAAGAAAGATGAGCCAACAAGAGAGATAAAACAACAAAGAAAAAAGCTCAAATAAGAAGAGCTTAAAAAAGCTATAAGAGAAGGAAGAAGATCCAACATGGACATTATTAACTATGACTAAGAAGACTTAGACTTCAAGCTAGGAGATGCCTCAATAGCTGCTCCATTTACAAACAAGCACTCAAACTCCTTGAAATGTGTAGTGACAATTCTTAGACAAGGAGTTGCCACACTAACCTCAAGTATATAGTCTTACAAGATAGTCACTCTTACTTCCTTAGTCAATGCTTACAGTCTTAGTTTCTTACACATGGAGAACCTAAAATTCTCAGACATGTAGAACACTATTCTTGCCATGTATGGAATTTACTTATATTATATGCTGAGTGCTGGAAAGCCTGTCAAAGAACTGTATTAGAAAACTCCACAGACAAATATTTTTAACAAGTATTTTTGGTTCAGCTTGGTAGGACAAATAAGCATAATATTTACACAGATGGTGGTCCTAATGAGATTTGCTAAGAAATATTCTCCCTTAAAGTAGAAGGACATTGATCATGAAGAAGGCTTCTAGCCAACCTTTATAAACTCATGCATGTACTTAAATGAGCTTAGTTCATTGTTCTGTATCAACATTTTTAATTTTGAAGGAAGACCATATATGAAGAGTCTGTCCGAGTATAAAGGACATTTCAAACTTATGCTTGTTCCTTTGATACTACTTGCTTTGCTAATATTTGAGTACCCTATTAATATAAGTGGCCCATTTTAGGCCACCTTTGAGTCAACACATCCAAACACTCAAGTAGTTTTGTTCTGTATTATTTTTGGATTTATTTTGCTATAATTTACATGGAGCAGAGTTATAGGATATTGGCAGCATGGAAGAATATTCAAGCTTATTTAAATAATATTAATGATATAATTTTGAATAAATTTAGACTAAGAAGTTAATCGATATAAATTAAGAATTAGTTATTGATAATATTAAATTTTAGTTTTATAAAATGACTGAAGGCTAGCATGTTGTTGTAGATCATGAATACTTGGATTAGTTAGAGGTTTTATTAGATAAGGGTTCTTTAAAAGCCTTTAAAAAGATACTATAAATATTTACTAATTATTTCAATGAAAAAGAATTAGTCAGCAGCAAGTAAACATATGAGATAGAGGATAAGGAAGTCATGCTAAGAATCTTAGAATTAATGGGAGAAAAAGGATTAAATCTTATGCTCAAGCTAAATAGAGAAAAAAGAGAGCACGAGATCATACAACTACTATACATTAAAAACATGATTAAGTTTTTTGAGGGAATTCAAAACGAAGAACTTGTATCAAAAATGCTTGGATATTTGAGCACTAATGTTAAGATATTTGATTTTTTTCCAAAGCTTAAAAAATAAATGATCAAGCTTGTAATTCAAATATTTAACATTAATGAGAAATTAAAGGTTAAGTTTTATGCTTTTATTTTTATATGAGAGCTTTATAAAGAAAGTTAAAATGAGATCAAAAGCTACATAATTAAAAAAGTAATATTAACCTACACAAAAAACTATGCTGATTATTCATTATGAAATTTCGAGCTTTAAAAGTTCTAAGAAAATTGCATTATAGAGTTATTCTAGATCAACATCGAGATTTCCTATATAGCTCTTTATGATTTGTTTAAAAAATAAACTGAGAGCATTTTAGTTGCTATGTCAAAAAAAGATCCAAAAACTGTGAAGAGCTTTATGGGCAACAAGAGTCTAATTACTATTAAGCTTATGACTTGAGTAGTCATAGAATGCAAGGAGATTCTCTTATTTAAAGAATTTATTTATCCTTTTGTAGAGTATCTCAACACTTTATTTGATCTCCATCCAAGCACCAAATACATTCCTTTATTACTTCATATTCTGCAGCTTAAGACTGAGATCATGAGTCAAACCGGGGTCTTTATTCCAATAGTTTATTAATTACAGTCTCTTTTAAAGCAGAGAATTTTCTATTAAAAAATTCAAATAAAAACCAAAAAAGTTGTCAATGAATTCCAAATAATGACTTGAATTACTTCTGAACATGAGAAATCCTCCAGCTTCTAGTTAGAGATTCTTAAAGAGCTAGTATTTTTGTCAGAAAAGTGGATTTCGCTATAGAAAGAGAATTATTAGGCATTAACACTTTCCAAATAATTTATTATTCTTTTTAAAAGCTTAGGTAAAAAATCAAAAAGTCTTCTTGTCAAAAAAACAGTTATTGAAATGGTAATATAAAAAGATTAAGAAATTAAAAGAAAATCAATTTAGCGTTAAAGAACTTAGAAACTCTGTATAAAATTAAATGGAATCAAAATCATAAAAAATGAAGCTTAAAATTGAATCTATAATCAAAAATCAAAAAATAATTTAATAGAAAAAAAATCAACTTGAAAAAGAAAATCAATAATAATAAAAAGTATAAATTTATATAATTTTTATTTAATATTGTTCTGACTGAGAAATATCTATTGAGCCTAGAAAAAGATCTGGCAAATCTCTTTACTCTTTTTATTAAATTTATTCTTATTTCTAAGCCTATTAAAGAGCATTTGTAAAACTCATATCCAACACAGCATCATCAAAATTCATTTTGTCTAAAATGGCTTCAAAATCATTTGCATTTTCAGAATTATATTAAGCCATTTAGTTTTGTTATTTATTAGGATTATTATGCAAGACATTATAGTCTTTTCTCTATGCAGCTTGGCTCATAAAAGTACCAAAAATGAGCAGCAACTAATTGAACTTTTACTCAGTCAATTACTTGGCTTTTAAAACCTCCATTATAAGAAGCTTATTATCATTAACAAGTTTACTATTTTAAACAATGACTTAGTTAGTAACCTCTTCCAAATTACCATAATGTATTTCTAAATCGTCAATTTTCTTTTGAACCTTTTCAAATGACATTCTTTAATTTTTATCCTCAATTTTTATCTTTTCACCAGCTTTACTTCTTTTTATTAATGGCAGCAGATTTACTTAGTCTTTTAGAAAAAATCTGTTCTTGTAACACTCCTCTTAATTTTCTTAATAAACCTTCTTAAAGCCATAAAGATTTAACTTATAATCTTACCTGCCGAACAAAAGAAGAGAAGTTTTAGTGCCTGAAATATTTTTTAAGAAGATTTTGGATCAAGAGCTCACGGTCTTTAATTATGAACGAATTACCAGCCTCAGACCAGGAAACTGTCTTATAGTTCTAAATATCCTTATTATAATACATTTACAAGCTGATAAGTCTGTCTAACGAACTTTGCTATGCCCCTAGTATTTTATAAATCAGAGCCAAGAATTTATTTTTTTTCCATTGGTTCTCGAATTTTTATATTTAGATAAATTTGTTCCAAATAAAGAGTTTATATTTATCCTTATCATAATGAATTTTGAACAAACAATTAACTGCGCTTTATTTGGAACTCTTTAAGATGATATTATGATATTTGGAGAGCTTGACTATCATTTGAAGCTTAACTCAACAAGCTTGTCAATTGTAAAGTAGTTATAAAGCAATTAGACAATATTCTGTGCTTGTTTTGATACTTAAAAAGAGGTTGTTTTCATTGGTGGACAAAATGGAGAAATTGAGTACATTGATAATAAGACTTTTAGCTATGTAGGAAAAGCAGACAAAAAACTCAAAGGACACATTTATGAACTATTTATTATGACTGAACAAGATCTTTTGATTGCAGTTTCAAGTCATGGATAAATTGGGGTTTGGAAAGCTAAATCTATGACCCTGCTCCAAATGTTTACAAATTCAAAAATTGGAAGACTTACCAGTATCGATCACAAAAGTCTTACTGGGGAGTTTTTTGTTGGAGGCTACAAGACTGTTGATTAAGAGTATAGAGGCTTTATCTATGTTTTCAAGCTTACTTAGGAGCCTTTACAAATACACATGGTAGACTGCATAGACTAAAACACAAGCTATATTTATTATATTAAGTTAGATAAGCTGAAGAAAAACATTTATGGCTGTGGAGGGAAAGGCCTTGTTTTCAAGTATGATCTTGGTACTAATGAGACTGTGTTTTTTGTAGGTCATAAGCATGAGGTGTGGAAAATTCTATTACTTGAAGAAAAATAAATATTATTATCAGCCGGCTATGACTAGAAAGTTATCATGTGGGATGTCAGTACACGCAAACAAATAGGCCAATTAAAAACAATTGGAAAATACAACCATACTCTTTGCTATCATAACTAGTTCCAACACTATTTTGTAGGCGATGATGATGGCTACTTCTAAAAATATGACTCTACTTAATTTGTAAGCCCAGATTTTTTAGGCAGAAAAAATGCAAAAAAAACTCAATAAAATTTTCTTAAAGATTATTTTAATATTAGTGAAAAATAAATACAGTTTTAAAATCTCAAGCAAAGATTATAAGAGAAGTCAGTTTAAGAGCTAATTGATATGTACTGAACTTTAGATGAGAATGATGTTATATCTAAGATAAATTATGGCTATCAAATATACACTAAGATAAGACACTCCCCATAATCAAAAACACTCATTGATAAGACAGTTGACCTAATGAAACATGTTGAGTTTATTGATGAATTTTTTGAAAACTCAGAAAAAATTATGGCTGATTTTATACAGTGATTTTAAGAAATAAATCTTAAAGGCGTTCCAAAAAAAAGACTCTCATAATAAGCTGAATAATTTGAAGACTATTAGCCATAGGAAAACAACTCTTAAATCTCTAAGAATTATCCAATGTCTTTATGATCTTAAAGCTATGATCCAAAACCAATTGAAAATTCATTTGACTCAAATTTTCTAAAAAGTGTTTTTGAATAAAGTCAAAATAAATTATTGAATTCTTCAAGCTCATAATAGAGAAAAGTATTGGCAAATGAGCAACACTCATTTTCATAAAGAAGTCTCAAGAATACTAAAATACCCACTCTTTCTTAAAGCATATAAATTAATAAGGAAAGCAACTTTGATCCAACATCAACTAATTAAGCATGAAGAAAAACAGACTCTCTAAATGACTCAGATTTTCTCAGCTTAAGTTCTCAAAGCCAAATAAAGCCCAAAATAAGTAATGAAAAACTAAATCATAAAAACTCTCTGCATGATGAATTCTGAACCTTAACAAAATTAGATCAGTCTGGCTCTAAAGCTCTTTGCCTAATGAAAAAATCAACCAGAACCTAATTAATATTATTATATATAAAAATAGATTTATTGGGGATTGAACCCAAGACCTTTCGCGTGTGAGGCGAATGTGCAAGCCACTACACCATAAACCTAGTACATAATTTCTTACACTAGATTTATTTAAAATATAATTTATAAACTAATGGAACAATAGACTGTAACCCAGGACAACATTCCAACTTTCAAGCTGGTTTTGATTGGAGATGGCGGAGTCGGAAAGACAACCTTTGTCTAGAGACATCACACTGGTCATTTCATTAAGATCTACATCCCAACCAAAGGAGCTTGTGTTACTGAGATAATCTTCAATACTACTCATGGAAAGGTCAGAATCTAGATCTGGGACACAGCTGGCCAAGAAAAGTTCGGCGAGCTCAGAGATTGCTATTATATTGGCTCCCATTGTGCCATAATCATGTTCGATCTTACAAGCAGAGAAACCTATAAGAATATTTTGAAATGGCTCAATGACCTTGTCAAAGTTGCTCCAAATATTCCAATTTGTCTTGTCGGCAACAAGGCTGATGTCAAGGACAGAAAAGTCAAGGCCAACCAGATAACAATTCATAGAAAGAGAAATCTCCAATACTATGATGTTTCTGCCAAATCAAACTACCAATTTGAAAAGCCATTCCTTTACCTTCTTAGACAATTGGTTGGTGATCCAAATCTCAACTTGGTTGAGGACATCAGACTCAATCCTGCTGAGATTGTCATGGACCAGGAGACTATTAAGCAGCTCTAAAGAGAGGAACAAGAGGCTCAACAATAGGCTTTGCATTAGCTACCAGATGTTGATACAGAACAGTTCTAAATAATATAAAGATTATATATTTAAAATATTATTAGTATCTTTCGAAAAAATTACTCAAATGATCTTTTATATGCTTCTCTATTTAAAAAAGCTCTTCTTTTTTAGCTGAGATTTCATGCAAGAAAAACTCCTCAATAAGATCATAGTTTTAGTCAAGAGAATCTCCTTTCGGATAAGATAGCTCTTAGATTGACTAAAGCAGCTTGATTGACTCTTGATCATTGTAAGACATTATACTATCTGCTGCTTATTGTTTCTAGGCATTATTTTGTATATTAAAATTCTAGAGCATCTTTTTGGAAGAAGCATATATTAAAATCTCATCATAGACAAAGCTTGAGTAAACTTTTTTTTAATTCGTGTTTTTTTAAAACTTTTTAAAATACCTCAAGAAAATGCTTGGTTTGTATTCTCTGGTTCTAAAAGCAATCTTGGAGCTCAATAAGTATTTGTATGTTGAACTCTCCCCATCCTGTCTCGATTACCGCAAAAGGTTCCTCGGCTATTCTTCAAAAAGGTGTGTCAAAACTTTCATGAAGCAAAAACGTGACTGACTTTATATAAGGCTTCAAATTCTCACCATTTGGATGTCTGAGAAAAACGCACCATCTGAAATCTGAGTTAAGATCTTTTGTGTCCAAAGGTACTGAAGCTGTTCCATATAAAATTGGGATTGTGAAAGGGATTTGAGAATTTGAGGTTGATGACTGGTCATTGCTAATGGTCATTTTTTAATCTGAATAAATTTAATGATTTTTTTATATTTATTTCAGAGTTAAAAATTTTGAATTTAGAAATTTTTTAAGATTTAAGAAATAAAATATTATTATTGTAAAAAATACATGAAAATATATAAATAATGTTTTGAATAAAGAGTAAGGAAAAAAGATATTATTTCTGGTAATGTATGCTAGCAAAGAATTATATTTACTTATAAAATTTAATATAATAAAATATATTTTTGAATTTAGCTAATAAATTTTTTTCTGAGAGATAAATGTAAGAAATAATATTTAGGCTATTTAAATGAACATAAACTATTGCTTAATAATACTTTAGTTATTTTATACTAAGTATTTTATTTATTTTTATTATTATAGTTTTAAACAATTAAATTTCTATATAAAAATTACACAATTTTAAATTAGATTATTTTTGTAATATTTTTCAACAAAAATTATCAATCTTCTTATAACAGACTTCATATTGACACCTAAACTTTATCTATTTATTTCTCTATATAAATAAACGACTCTTTATTATCGACAAGACAGCAAAATGCAGCTGATGATTTTTCTCTATCAACCAAAGAAATATTAATCTATAAAAAAACACTGATTATTTAGTCTATATTTTTAAGACTTTTAAGCTTCTAAACATTTTCTTCTTCGTCTTCAAACTCAACCCATTTTTATTTAAAGATATCTAAGCTTATTTTTTTTTATTAAATAATTTTCTCTTTCATTTATTCTTTCTATAATCATCCTATAAAGCCATCACTTTTTTTATCATTTTTGCTTATTTTTAATTCCATAGAGCCAAAAAGTTCCGAAGCCAGCTTCTCCTTATATTATTATTTGAATGATTTTAAAATAACTTTTGGTTCAGGAGACTTGTCTTTCAGTATTAGTTACTCTTTATTTTCATTAATTTTTATATTATTATTATTTTCCTAAGAAGAAATAGCATTTGGATTTTCTTCTTTATTTTCATTTGTATTTTTAGATTTTTATTGACTAATAATTCCTTCTTCAGACCATATTCTTTTTCCTTTGAAAACAAACTCGTTCTTAATATTTTCAATTGGCTATTTTACTTGCTTTTCTTTTTCCTATTCAGTATATCATAGCTTAATAGTATCATTATTTTATTTATTTTATTAAGCATATGTTTGCAGTTTATTTTTTATATAATCTCTTTGATAAGGTTGATTATTAAGCAATAAATTTTTACTGGCAAAATCTTCAATTATTTTTTTGTAGTCTAAATTCTCAACTTTCTCTAACTTTATATTGCTTTATTTATATTAAAATTATCTCAATAAAACTTCTTTATTATTACTGTATATTTTTTAGATTAATTCTTAGGCAAGACATTAAATTTAAATCTGCTCACTTTCATAAAAGATCTAATATAAAAAGTCTATTAAAAATATTTATTAGTCCTCAACAAAATTAAGACTCTGAAAATAATAATCTAAAATCTCAACAATATTTTGAGCCTGTATAACTTTCTCAATAAGCTTTAAATATTATGTAATAAAAAATGCAAAAACTTTCAAAAAAGAAAAACTAATTTTTTCTTAAATAAATACTGTTTGGAAGACACTCAAAATCTCATTCATTGTTTGCTAATTGTTATCATCCTTATTTTAAAGCAATTCTTCTAGGTTGGAGATAATTTTCTAAGCTATACTGCAACTAGCTTCATTGTTAACCTCTTATATAATTAAAATACTATGTTCTATATAGTAAACAACATTATCAGAAATCTCCTCTAATTTTTAATGTAATTTTTCCAAGTACTTTTCTTTTAACATAATTTCAACTGAGTCAAACATCTAATTTTTAAGCTATTTAAAAACTGCTTTAAAATTATCTTTTTTTATTGTTTAAAGCAGAATCTAAGTCCCTTGACTTTTAATATAATCATCTTCATTTTCCAAGGCATCTATAATTGTGTCCATGAAGTAAGGCAAGTTCGATAGGTCTATTGACAAGACCAGTTTAGCTATCTCTAGTAAGACAATGATGATTCAAAAATTACTATTATTCATTAAGGAAAAGTTTTGAATATTCTACACCTTTTATATAGCCTCTTCTTATAAGCTCTATATAGGATAGATCTCAAAGCAAGTCATGATGGTCTATTATAACAAAGCTATTTCTATATCGCTGAGAGGATTATCAAACAAATCCAAACATCATTGCAAAATAAAGCTTATTTTTGTTGCATTCTTTAAAGCATATTTTGCAATTAAGGAAAATATTTATAGAATGTTCATAAACAACCAGGGGTGTCCAGCCTCATCTAGTCTCATGTCTTATAAAAATGTCTCTTGGTCAACCATATCAAGTACAATCTCTATCAAATTCTCAAGAGCATCTTCATATAGAAAAACATCCTCATTTTAAACACATTTTAACAACAAGGCAACACTTGAGGAGATTATTTAAACATCTTTTTCTTTAAGACTATCTTTTAGCACTTCATAAAAGTCTTCTTGATACTCTGGCATAATTTTTCTAATTTGATCAAAAACCATCAGGGCTTTTCTTCATACAACAGGATAATTGTCCTGCAGCTATTTCTTAACAATTTCTACAAATGCTGTGCAGTTTATCTTATTAATTAAATAGTACAAGCTGTTAAGACCAATTATCTTATTAAGTATGCAAGGATTCTCAAGCTCTCTTTACAGCTGAGAAACGATCAAAATTCTAAACTGAGAGTTTTCTTAGAAAGTTAAGGAGCTTATCTCAAAAGCTAATCACTTTATCTTATATGAAGAGGACTGTGTCTGGTTGACAAGAAATCCATAACAAAATTCTATATTGTAGCCAAACATATGTGCATATAATATCCTTACTAATATCTCCATTGTGGAGTCTTCACTGAGTCCTTTTGTATTGATAGCTTTCTTAAGCTTTTCAATTTCCTTTTCAAACAGTTCTTTTTCTTTTTCCTTGGATTTTGCCTCTGCCAAATCCTCCTTTATATATTAGCTAAAATTAAATCCTAAGCCAAATAACATTCTTTTATAAAAGAATGGAAATTGAAAAGACAGAGCTTGATTTTGATAGCAATATTGGCAGCATTGGCGATGTGTTGAGACAGTGTGTGAAAACCAAAGACATTTAGATGTTATAGAAGCATATACAAATAGCTAAGAACCAAAGCATATTAAGATCGTTGTAGCTCTTTAAGGAAACCAACGAGCTTTAAATTTTACTTGAAATGCTTTTAAATATTTATGAATAATTTCCCGAGCTTTGTTTA
>ERZ724506.492-NODE-492-length-13758-cov-12.395315_pt1 | contig 13758 bp, 5 predicted proteins | sample MGYA00376039_ERZ724506 | MGnify/ENA primary metagenome ERZ724506 (study PRJEB28724, sample SAMN07190887) | wastewater metagenome | isolation source: effluent of sewage treatment plant in Hong Hong | place: USA: Christiansburg, Virginia | collected 2016-03-01 ... | reverse complement strand
CCCAAACCCCAAACCCCAAACCCCAAACCCCCTATATTGAAGTTTAAGTCTTAAATTTATAATGAATATTTTAAATAACATAGAGACTAATTAGTTTACTTATTAAAGCATGGGTGAGTTTTAAATAGAAAGAGTAATATAAAAAGAAATATAGTTTTAGTATATAATGGTAGTCCGTTTTGCCAACAATATTAATCAAGACCTCATTGCTAAGAGACTATGCTTAAAGATGATTGAAGAACCAAAAATACGTTGGTGTATTTAATTGCTTTGGAAAGTTAGCAGAAAAGAATCCATTTATAAAAGAGGTATTTTATTTCTCAAAAACTCATTTTGAAAAATTTTAAGATTTTTGCATGAATTTCGAAGCAGCTATAATTTTAGATTATTCTTCAAATTTGTAAGAGATGAAATTATTGTGTGAAGATTTTTTGAATCATCAGAGAGCAAATAATTACATATAAGATACTCTTAATAATAGTTCTGTATAAGATGACCTTGTAAAACTTTAAACTTTGGATTTATTATATTTTTAGTATTTTCTTAACTTTATGGAGCTTAGAGATAATTAGATATTTTTTTATGTATATTTTCCTTAAATTTAATTTGATATTCAAAAAATTAACAAAAACTCAAGACCAGTTTTTTAAGAAAACGAGCTCTTTGTTTTATTATCTAAGAATCATAATATGCTAATAGACAAGGGTATTTGTTATGGATTAATTGTCCAAGATAATCTCAATAAATACAACTTAATAAACATAAATTATAGTGGAAATCTTAACAAGTACAAAATTGTTGGTTTTTGGACGATTTCTCTATAAATGTTCAATAAAAATAATGAATAAATTATCGTCAATAATCATAAGCTTTGGTCCTTGGTAGCTAATTATATTTATAATAATAAGCTGAAAAATAAGTACTCAATAAAAGACAGTTAAGAAATGCATTCAATTTTATTTGTTAATTTTGATGAAGAAAATTCTTACGAGAGTTTCATGATTAGCTTTGAGAAAAAATATCTCTAATAAAATACATATTAACTAATAGAACTTTAATATGAGATTTGCTATGAAAAATCAAAACAAAAAATAGACTTATAAAATATTGTCAATAAATATCAAGAAAAATAAAATGATAAAAGCAGATCATATTCAAGAAATAAAAACCAAAGTTTATTAAGCACAACTTCAATGCAAAATAACAGCTTACAGAATACTTTTCAATAGCAGTAAAATTTAAATGTTTACTAACACTTCTAAAGCACACTAGATTAGATTCAAGAGCAAATTAAACGCATTTGTATAAATGTTTAAAATCTAAACTAAATTGTCTTAAGCTAGCAAAACTAAACTAACAAAATAGCTAATTAGTGCTCATGTAAATTACTTGGAAAAATAAAATAATCCTAAAACTTCTTAGAAGATTCTGTTAGCCAAATACATTAAGATTTTAATTAGCTAAATTTTTAAAAACACCATAAAAATTCAATTAGTGACTCATAGCTTTTAGTCTCTATAAAATCACTTTCTGTTTCTGAATTTTCTGAGAGAATTTCTAAACCTAAGATAGACTCTGGCTCAGAGAACATTTACAACAAGCCCAAACAATAACATAAGAGATACTTAACAGACAATGATTATCATTTAGAAAATCTGACTGGCCATAAAAATCAGGTCTAAAAATAGATAGAGTGTTAGAAAAAATCATAAGAAAATAACCAGCATATTTTGACTCAAAAATCCAAAAGCAAAGAAGGAGAGAAAAAAGATTAAAAAAAAGAAGACTTAAATATATATAATATTGGAACAAGTTCCAATAATATTATTACTAATGATAACAATGTTTAGATAAGTTCCAAGCTGGGAAAAGATCATACAATTCCATTGTGCATTTTGAGTGACCATTATAACAAGTATCTTAACAAGGCCAACTAAAATCTAAAATTTAATAAATAATAAATAAAATTAAATCAATAATAATCTTTAATGTCTTTGGAGATAGACCCTCATGTACTTGAGAAATACACAGTAGTAAAAAAACTTGGCAAAGGAGCCTATGGTGTAGTCTGGCAAGTGATCGACAAACACACTTAAAAGCCTGCGGCATTGAAGAAAATTTTTGATGCTTTTTAAAACTCCACAGATGCCTAAAGAACCTATAGAGAAGTCATGTACTTGGTTCAGCTCAATGGACACAACAATTTAATAAGATTATAATCAGTGCTTTGATCCTAGAACAATAAGGACTTGTACTTAGTATTTGATCTCATGGAAAGTGATCTACATAATGTTATATGAGCTAAGATACTAAAAGACATTCATAAAACGTATATTATTTATTAGCTATTTAAAGCTCTAAAATACATACACTCTGCAGACCTTATACATAGAGATCTTAAGCCTTCAAATCTGTTACTCAACAAAGACTGTGAAATGAAATTGGCTGACTTTGGTCTAGCTAGATTAATTAAAGACTCTTAAAACAATAATTAGGACCTTGTCTCAGATTATATAGCAACTAGATGGTACTGAGCGCCTGAGATACTTTTGGGCTCAAAAAACTACTCAAAAAAAGTTGATATTTGGAGTGCTGGTTGTATACTTGGAGAGGTTTTGCTAGAGCAAGTTTTGTTTTCAGGAAATAGTTCCGTGAACCAAATCGAAGTGATAACAAGTCTTATAGGAAAACCTACTGACAAAGATATAGTCTCAATGAACATCAAAATGAGTACTTAATAAGTTTGGGAAATAAGCTGTGAGAAGCAGTACAGCTTAAGCTCAGTGTTTAAAGGCTGTGATGCTTCAGCTGTTGATCTTCTAAGAAAACTCTTGGTTTTCAATCCTAATAAAAGACCTGATGCAAAAGAGATACTTGGTCATCCATATTTTTTTTAGTTTCATAATGCACAAGATGAAATTGAGTGTCCTTAAAAAATCTAAATAAAGATATAGGACAATGACAAATAGTGTCTTAGTTAATACAGGGAGGAGATATACAGACTCATTAATAACAAAATATGAAGCACTTAACAACTAGACAGTGTTTAAACCAAAAAGACTGCAAAAATTATCACGAACAAATTTTCAAAAAATGAACCCAAAAAATTAAAGAATGAAAATGCTAAAGAATTTAACTAGCTTAAGAGTAAGAAAATACCTTCAAAAAATAACGAAATTGCATAAGCAACAAATAAAGTATATAAGGCTAAGGACAGTACTCCAAAATAAATATTATTTTCCAAAAACTTTATTGTGAGTAAATAAAGTGTTCTTAATAAACAACAATCTTAAAAACCAAATAAAGAGCCTTAGTAAACAAATTTTCTAGTAAAAAAATAAGGCAGCTTTTTTGTCTCTAGCTCTATTAATAAATGCAATGTTTTGAATGCTAAAAGAAGCTTCAATTATTGTCAAACAAATACTTGATCTCCTTATTCTATCAACCCGATTCAAGAGTTTAAATATAGAAATAATAATAAATAAATTTATAATAATTAAATTTATAATATTTATTAGGTTTTATTTTCTTGTCGATTTTAGCTTGAAATTTCCTCTGTTATAATATCAGCTTGTTCATAGTATTCTTGGGACTTTTATTTTGCAAGAGATTCATGAAGATCTTAATGAGGATTTTCTTCATTTAAAGCCTCTTCAGTTTTCTCTATAGTATTTATAGGATCTTCAGTTATGACTTCAATTGATTAAGTTTCTTCAGCTTTTTCTTCTTCAGATTAAATCTCCTTTTCTTATTAATTATTAGATTGTTCTTTTTCTTCTGAATTGATTATAATTTCCTCATCTTATTCTTAATTTTTTTATTCTTATATTTCTTCTTATAAAATTTCAGGATTTTTCTAAGGTAAATTTTCCACAATTTTCAATTCTTAATTTTCTATAATTTATTCTTGAATATCTTCTTGCTTTGTAATTTATTCTTATTGCATGCTCTGTTTGATTTCATCTTCATGATTTAGATTGCTAGGAATCTCTTCTTCTAATATTTTAATTTCCTCTTATTGATATATTATTTGCTATTTATCTTCAGTATCTTCAACTTAAACACTTATTTAAACTATTTGTATTTTCTCAATGCTATTATCTTTAATTATTTAAGTTTCAGCCTTGATTTCTTCCTCTTTTTCTAATTATTATTCTCATTATTTTTCTTTCTTAAGAGAGTCTTCAATATCCAAGTGTGTTGATTCAACAGTTTCTTGTATAGCTTAATCTTCTTATATATATTCTTAAACTTTTTCTTATTAAACTTGCTCTTGTTAAATATCATTTTTTTCATCTTGCTTTTTCAATATATTCTCTTCTTATTATTCAGCCTAATCTTCTTGTGGAATATTTTCTTATTTCTGATCTAATAAATCTACATCTTTCTTATCCTCCCTTTGCATCTATACTTCCTCCTAGATCTCTTCTTTCTCTTATGATACCTTTCTTGACACACTTTGATCCCCTAACTTATGATTCTCATTATATATTTCATAACCCTTTACTCTCATCCACTTGACCATAAAGGCACAAACATCCACAGGTCATTCTTTGACAATATCATCAAGCATGGGTCTAAAATACACATTGACATTCTTCTACACATATTCAAGCAATTCTTGATTCTTCATTATAAAATTAAATAAAATTAAAATTTATAAACTAATATGTCTACTACAGAGGAAAGCGTTCAATCACATTCATAGTCTGAAGAGGAATTTGCCCAAAATGAGGAAGGTGCCTTATGCTACCCAGTCTCAGCTGGCTCTTTAAAGAAAGGTATGCACGTTTTGGCTAAAGAGGAATTTCCATGTAAGATTATAGAAGTCACTACTTCTAAGACCGGGAAACATGGACATGCCAAGGCCCATATAACCTGTGTGGATATTTTTACTGACAAAAAATATGAGCTCAATGAGTCAACTTCTCACAGACTCATGTGCCCAAATGTAACCAAGGAAGAGTTCTAACTTATCGACGTTGATGAGGATGGAAACGTTACTTATATGGAGAATAATGGAGATTTCAACACTAGTATTAAATTCAATCAAGGTGATGAAATTTTTGAAAACATCAAAAAGGATCTTAGTGATGGAAACAATGACATAATTGTTAGTGTTTGTTTTGCTATGGGACACTCTGCTATATTATCATATAGAAAAGAATAAGAATTTATCATTTATTAATTTGGTTTAATTTTGCTTATAAATCTTCTTTCATTTTTCATAAGTTTTTTTTCAATTATAAAAGTTATTTATAAAGATTCTAAAAACGAATTTTATTAATAGATTAATTTTATAATTTTTATAATAATGTCTAACAAACTTTTACTGGTAATTTTGCTTTAATAAATCTTTTAATTCAAACATATGTGACTAAGAACTGGAAAATGAAACAACTTATATGCTTTATTTGGCAAGCAGATTGAGTTGTTGAGAAAACTAAGAATGCTAAGCAGACAAAAATAAGAAAAGGTCTCAAATTCTATCAAAAGATTCAACAATGGGACAATGGTTCATTTTGTTAGAATCTTCAAGACTCCTGGCAAAATAAGCTTATGAAAATAATAGAAAAAAAATATTACTGTCTCTTGAATGAACAAGACTTTCCACCCATAGGTAAGCAACTTAGTCAAGCAGATTAAACATTTGAAACAGAAGACACAAAGAATCAGATAACAGAAACATTAGGTAGATGGAATTTACAAGAAAAAGATTGTCAAGATGATGAACAGAATAAAAAGCCTTAAGACCTTATGAAGACAGACAAGATAGAAAATTGGCTTCCATCCAAAACTCAAGTAACTTGTTCTCAATATATCGGTTTTAAGAAAGAACAAAAAAGCTCAGACATAAAAGAAAACTTCAAAGATGATTTTGGCTGCTGTCCAGAAGAACTAATAAGTATATGAGTTATAATTTTTATTTATTTTATTATTTTATATTAGTATTAAAAATTAATTTCGGATATTTAAGTTCTCTTTTATAAATTTGTAGTATTTTTGATTTATATTTATATTACATGAAGCGTCATGTTTATAGAGTGATTCTAGCTAAGTGTCTGGTTGAGTCTCAAATGATACTTTTTATTAGACTAAAATAACAACAAATGTTTGCAGAAAAATTATATAACAAAATTATGAAGTAGCTTTTCAAACAAATAAAAAATTGTGTAGAGAATAACTCATAAATAAAAATTTGGATAAAATTGGAAAATTAATGAAATTATTAGTTTCTTAATTAGAGTGATTTTTAATGATAAATAGATGTAGAGATTTTGAGCAAGATCAAGTTTATTGTGCATAGAAAAGAAATTTATTAGTATGATTAAATATCAGATCTTTAAAACAAAGTTAAAATACTTGAACAGAAATTATTCATTTTTTAAAATAACATGAAAAACTTATAGATTTAAAATTATAGCATGCATCTCAAAAAATAAACTAATATTTATATTCTATATGCTAACCCTTTGGTGTAGCTACAGAGTGAAGGTTTTGTTCACTAATAAGAAATATATGGAGTAGACTATGTTAATGAGATTAGGTCAATTGTAGAAGAACATAAGAGAGCTTAATCATCTTTGAAAATTGAAATAAAAGTTCTGAGCATAAATAACTTAGAATATGTTTTGTAATAGGACTTTTAGATACTGCATTTAATCTGTCATGGAAAGTTTTCTAACCAAGAATATTTTCTAGAATTTGAAAAAGATGACTCTAGCCAACTACTTGTCAACAAGCAAAGCTTCAACAGAATAGTAGAAAAGTATATTAATAATATTTAGAAGCAAAATAAGTTGATCTTCATCAATGCTTGCTACTCCTAGTAACTAAGTTAGTTTTTTATAGAGAATGGTTTTAGCAATGCAATAACAGTTTAAAAAGATGTTTGAATAAAAGACTAGGTGTCAGAAGAGTTTAGCAAGCAATTTTATAGAAGTATTTTTCAGAATAAAAATGTTTAAAAAAGCTTCTAAGATAGTCTTGATTCCATCAAGTTAAGTTCTTAGTAATCTCCACAAGACTATTATTCATGCTGTTGTGCTCATCCACACAAAGAAGACTGTCCAATGATAATATTTATGAAAGAAAATAATCTTGAGAATTTTCATGAGTTTCATCAGCCAAATGAGCTTTGTATGTGTAAAAGAAAACACTAATAAATTCATGATAGGAACTGTAAATGGAAATGATTATTTTTACTTCAATGCTAAGTTTAGTATGAATTTGTGGATTAAAATAGTGTCTTTGTTTGTTGTTGTTAAAAATAAATACATCATGATGAAACTCTAAAATTTTAACTCTAGACATAATAAGGTACTAAAAATAATTCTTGCTTATTATTTTCTGATAATACACAAGAAATAATAAAGGATTATTGAGAACAAGAAAAAGTTTTTGCTTTTCCTTTAAAATCCAATTACATAAAATTAAACTCCAAAATCTATTCCATTTATAAGAGCATGTTTTAAAAGGATAAGAATTTTTTTATAATTTATGGAGATAAAAATATGGGCAAGACTACTATGGCAAAATATTTCTATAATCATTTTTCAATATGAGGATTTTTTAATAAATATTTATACATAAAATAAAAGCCTTAGTAAAATGTTGAGACTTTTATTAATTAAATTGTTTAATAAAAATCTCAACTGTAAAATCAATAAGAAAAAAGTCTAATAATTTTAGACTCCTTTTTAATAAAGGAATAAAAAGAAATATAAACATTTATAAGCTTTTTAAAGGCCTAAGATAAATTATTGTATTTTATAATAATTTTTAAGTAGGTGTAAAACTATGTTGAATATTTAAGTTCTCTAACCAAAATTCCCTCACTATAAATACAGGCACTAAGCTTATAAGAAGCAGTATAATTATTTATAAATAACTAGCCATAAAGATAAACTTTTAAAACTTCTTCAAGTGTTTAAAATAATCCACACATATACAAAATCTTATAAGAAATAACACTGAGCCCTGGCAACATATTATCACTCTGTAATTTACTTGAGAAATATCAACCTTAAGAACTATATGAATAATTTCAAAAAACTTAAGCCAAAATTTCATAATTAATTTTATTCAGCTTTACTTTATAAATGATCAATAAATTGACTTATAAAATTTAAGATTACAAAAACTATGTTGTTATTTAAGGAAACTATAGCTATGAATAAATTCTATAAGAAGCAACTAGTAAATTAAATCTTTTTCCAAACAAGAACTACATACTGCAAATTTCAAGTGATAATAAATCCAAATAAATTATATAGTGTCAAGAAGATCTCACAAATTTTTATAAAGAAATTAAACAAAATGAAAATATTTTTATTGAGGTTGTTGAGTTTAAATTTAAACATATTGATTTTATAAATTAAGTTGTTTAAAAAGCCCTAAAACAAAATAATGAAAAAGATATCTAAAAAATAATATAACAAATGCTTGATGGCAAAGTATCATGTACTTGTGGCAACAATTGTGAGCTTTGTCAAAAAGGTGAGATAAATATTGACTAATAGATGTAGTTATAGATTAATATTTAAGAACTCTTTTCAAGGCATAAACAGCATTAAGATGAAATGAACTCGAAAAGAAACTCAGACTGCAAATCAACTGAGTGTATTTTGTCTTAGTATCATAGTCATCTTAATATTTTAGACAATATATCAAAAGCTGACAACATCTCAGAAAACAGAAATATTGTTGAGCAATTTGAAGATTTTATGGAAAATGACTAAAATAAAAAAGTGTTAGTAAATAAAGTCTCAATAAGAACTCAAGAAAAAGAATATGTTATTTCATTGTACACTTAGCAGCCTGGAAAGCAAGAATAAATTTACTGAAAACAGCTTTTAAAATTTACATTGGAGGAAATTGAATGCAGACTTCTTGGTCCATGATAAATTGATGTCAGAATGATTTTAGATAATGATACAACTTTATAGTGGCCAGAGAACATATAGATAATAATTGCAGCTAATAGAAATAATTTAGATTAGGACATTGTTATTGATATAGACAAGAAGAATGTTAAGCCATTTACTATAACAGGTTTTGCCTTTCAGTTCATGCTACCCAAAAACCTTAAAGAAATGTAAAATAGAGTTTTTTAAGCAAGGTTTTAACTCAAAGATGATTAAAAAAAGATCAAGTATGTTTCCAAAGAGTTTTAAATAGAGCTTAAAGATCCATTGAATAATTCTGAGCTTTTTAAGATTATCAAGTAATAATAATTAAATATTTATCAGACCTCTGTAATGTCGCTAAGAAATGATGTCATAATATCATGGCTTGTGGATTCAGTATTTTAGTTTTATTCATTTTAAATTCTTTTTATATTTAATTGATTTTTTTAAATATTGGAGCTGCTGCTTGATGGCTAAAGAATTTTTATATTTTTGTCATTGCTATTTTGTATTTATGACTAAGCATATTCATACATCTTATCTTAGAGCTGTTTAGGATATTCATAGAAGTTGAATTCTTAAATGCTTTTCTCATCAAAGCTCCCATAGTTCTGCATAATTACAACTATTTTTTAAAGCTAAGTTAGGCTCATTGTTTTAATAAATTTATTTATAACTTTTATTTTCTTGGAAGGAGATAAATTATTACTATCCCCATTTTTTCCTCATATGGTTTCAAAGTAAATTTTTTTGAATCTATCAAAACCTTTTTATTATATGAGAGAAATAATATTATTTTGTTAGGATTAAAGAATTTTTCTTAGATTTTTAATCAATACATTTTAATTTTTTATCTCTTACTTTTTTAATCATCTTTCAAGCATTTAAAGCTCAATGGATAAATAGTTTTATATTTCTTAGCATTGATTTTGAAATTCTTATGTCTAAATTATTTTATCATAAAAGTCTGCTATCTTCAAGTCACCTTTAATTATGCTAGTTATCATTTGTTGCATAGTAATAAATTCTTGCTAATCTATTTTGTATATCTTAGGAACGTGATTGACTAATTTAATTTAGTCTTATATTACTATCTCTTATATTATTTTTGATTTCATTGGAGCAAAAAGTATATTTTCTTAGAACCTTATATTATAGCCTTTTGGAAGAAAAAGCTCCACAAACTATTTTATTCTTATTTATCATTAAGCTTCTAACATTTTGTTGATAAAATAACTTTAATAATAATTTATTTTAGGTCCAAATTTTGGTGCAACTTTTGTTAATAAATTTTAAAAATTTATTTATAAAATGAAAATACTAATGGGATTATTGTTTGCAAGATTTCTCATATAAGCATAAACAAATATATAGGAAGTAGAATCCAAGGATAGAAAGTCCAAAAAAATTGCCCAAAAGAACTAATAAATAAAATATAAAGTTCCTTAGTAGAATAAAAATAATGACTAAAATACTACATAAAAAAATACACAATAAATCAGTCTGTAATAAAAAAATAAAATTGATGAGCTAAAGTAAGAGGCTTATATTTAGCCACAAGAAAATAAAGCAAAACAAAATGATGCCAAAGAGCAAGACAATAAATAGTAAAATAAAGAACAAATTAAAGTATCTTTAAAAATTATAAACGGATAAGAAGATCTAAACAAAAGCTCTTAAAAATAAACAAATGATTAAAATTTGAAACAAAAAAATATTCTATTATAAAAACAATAGAAAAATAATAGCTTTATAGATAATAAAAATATTGATCTAAATTCCAAAGATGATAAAACACAATAACTTGGCTTAATACAGAATAATGTTTTCATAATGATCATTATTGTTTCTATGTTTATTTTCTTAGTAGGCTTGTTATTTCTATCATTATATTATAGACTGTATATGTATTCGAGGAAAACACAACCATTTAAAACTCCAAAAATATTCTCTATATTTTTCCCCCAGCCAGTCAATTATGAGCATGAAATAACAATACTATGCTCTAAGTACATTAACAACAATTAAGCTCCTAAATAATATAAATTTTATAAATTATTTATATGAAATAAAATAACGTTTATTTCTCTTTAAAAATTCTCATAATTTTGTTGCTGGATTTAAAAAGGTTTTAAGGCTGTAATTTTGCCTCTAATAATTATTTGGACCCTTAGGATAACATTTGCAAGCCTTGTCCAGTAAATACCATTACTAAATAAGAGTACTGTGTTTGTGATTAGTTTTCCTATTCAGATTATTATATTCCCTCGTAGATAGATGGCTGCACAAAATGCCCTTAGAATTATGTAGCTGACTAGTACTCAAAGACCTGTATACCTTGTTAGGAACCAGGCTGTGTGTGTACTTAACCAAACTCATACAGATAAATATACAATATAGATGGAAGTGCAGTTGGTATTTCAACATGCATATAGTGTCTTGGTAACTTTAAGCCTGATTAAGAAATAAGATAATGTGTTTAAGGTCTTTAAGGTGTTGACTACTAGGCAGGAGGGTCTACACAATGTTTAAATACATATAGTCTTTATTAGGGTTAATGTATACTTAGTAGTAATTTGAGTCTACTAACATAGTAATTTCCCATTGCAAGTTTAATAAACATAGACTTATCAAAAAGTCAATACACAAATATAACTTCATAATATATACAGTAAAATGTATATTATTATTCCTCATTATGTTTGTCTGAGTATCTTAAAGAGTATTATTGTGCCCAAATATACAACATGTGTGTAGCTTAGTAGAATTAAAGCAATAATATTTGTAAATTGTATTAGTACTTGTTTTAATAGAATGCTTAGCCAAGCTGAATGTTTTCTTACTCAGTATAAATAAAAGCTATAAAAATGAGTAATATGAAATAATATGAGGTTTAAGTTGCTACAGTTGATTACTAAAATAAAACTAACTAATTTGGATAGAATTTAAGCAAGTTGATTCCATGCTTAAATAAAAACTTCGATTTCTATATTGGAAAAAATGATATAGAGAAATGCTGAGTGTCTTTTAGAAATCTATAAGAGAAAGAGAATACTTTATACAGCCTTAACCTTCTTGTTGATACTAAATATTATTGAGTACCTGTTTATTCCACAAGTAGTATAGATGATCTAAATTAGGATCTTAATTTCTATTAACAATAAAAACTCTTTCCAGCTTTTAGCTTCTACAATAAAAATATATACTAGAATAATAGCAACTAATACGCATTCGTTATAAGCTAAATATAGCTTAATATATTTATATAGGATCAATAGCTTTATCCTATTTTAGTTCTATATACTTAAATATTAGATTTATAAAAATAAAATAATTATATTTGGTACACATTTAAATATAAAACCTTTGAATAAGATAACATACTCCCAGTAGTATAATTATATATTTTATTTGCAAGCCTAGGCCTCTCTATAATCATATCTATAATTCAAACAATAATTTATTGCAGAAACACCTGAATGATTTCCAATGAGGAAAACTATTATTTCACAGTGCTTGGACAGTTGATAATATATTTAGTGTAATCTACTTTGATAATATTAATCTCCATACAAATAGCATTTTAATCTATAATATATTTCCTATATAAGATAAACTCCTAAAACTAGTTCTCATTTCCTCAATTTGATTCTAACAACAAACTTTATTATATTCATGGAGTAATTATTTTAACATGTTTTATTCTAGCTTTGATTACTCAAATAATTTAAATAATTTCCTCATACTAAATATGAGTCTTGCTAGTTGATTGGGAAGAACAAAAGGTTAAAGTAAATATTCCTTTATAACTTTAAGGTAATAAAAAAGAGGATGGTTTTATCAGTGCTTGGTGATCAATTCTAGTTGGCAATGAGTTTTATGAGCTACTGACTTAATGAAGGATTAATATTGAAGTTATTTTAATAGGATTTATAGCTTCATTATAAACCCTTAATTTATATGGCTATGTTTCCCTGTATATTAATAATAGTGTTTTAGACGAACAGAATCCTTTATTTAGATTTTCTGTTTGGAGCTTGTCACTTATAAGCATCTATATTGTATATGATCTAATATTATCATTATTTGAACTAAAATCTGGCTCTAAAATATAGGACTTTTTAGATCTTGCTTCGCTTGCAAATATCTCGATATTATTTCTTGACAATTGAGTACATGGATATTATTTACATGGCTAGAATAAAAATGGCACAAGTGAAGGTGATTTAGAGTACTTAAAAAAAGGGCTTCAAAAAGAGGCTAAAGGCTTGCTATAGAAATGAGGACTAATGAGTGACATTGAATCTGAGCTATAAAGTTTTGAGCTTTTTTTGTCTTAGAATTTTAATGAATATTTAAACAATGAGTATTTTCTAGAAGTAAAAAACCAGATAATAAAATGATTAAATAATGAGCCTATTTATTAGCCATGAAGATTAAATAATAAAAATTCTGAGGAAATAAATGATAGTCAAAATGAGTCTTGAGACTTATTAGACAGTCAGTATATTTGATAATAATAGTTTTAGGCTAGCTAATAAACAACGAGTGGAATTCTTCCATTAGATCTTGACTTTGAATACTTAGTTGAAAGACAAGAGGAAATTTGTAATACTATCAAGTAGTATGTTTTTTCAGTCTAAGCTAGAAAGGAGAAGCTTTATTAGCCAAATTTTTATCATAGTATTTTTGGATACTGTTCCATAGACCTATATTACTTATAGGATGTTCCAGTAATTTTTTAAGATGAAGTTTTTTCAATTGAGAAGCATTTTATTTTAGGCTAAGAAAAAATAAGCTATTTTTGTCTACTAGCAATATTCTTATTCATTAACTAATATATAGCTAA
>ERZ724506.489-NODE-489-length-13824-cov-9.079163_pt1 | contig 13824 bp, 3 predicted proteins | sample MGYA00376039_ERZ724506 | MGnify/ENA primary metagenome ERZ724506 (study PRJEB28724, sample SAMN07190887) | wastewater metagenome | isolation source: effluent of sewage treatment plant in Hong Hong | place: USA: Christiansburg, Virginia | collected 2016-03-01 ... | reverse complement strand
CCCAAACCCCAAACCCCAAACCCCAAACCCCAAACCCCAAATATTTTTATATATTTATTTATGGAAGAATTTATAAAATATAATGGAGATAAAAGAATCAGAGGAAGGATAAGTACTCAAGGTAACTGGCCCTTTGATAGTTGCAGAAAACATGCAAGGAGCCAAGATGTTTGAGTTGGTTAAGATAGGCTGGGACAGGCTAATAGGAGAGATTATCAAATTAGACAGAGACTAAGCATCAATATAATGCTATGAAGACACATCTGGTCTAACAGTAGGAGATCCCATAATTAGGACTAGATAGCCTTTATCAGTGGAACTTGGACCAGGCATTCTTGGCAACATATTTGATGGTATATAATGACCTTTGGACAGCATTGCTCATAAGTATAAGCAAATCTATATTCCCAAAGGAGTTGAGATACCTTCAATAAATTAGGAAAAGCTTTGGGAGTTTCATCCTTAGGAGAATTTATAAATAGGAAGCTTAGTTAGTGGCGGAGACATCATTGGTAATTGTTATGAAAATTCTTTGTTTAGTGAGCATTGAATATTGCTGCATCCAAAGGCTAAAGGAAAAGTGACTTATATAGCCCCAGTTGGAAACTATACTGTGGCAGAGAAAATTCTTGAAGTTGAATTTTTAGATAAGAAATTTAGCTACTCAATGAGTCACTTTTGGCCTGTTAGAGATCCTTGACCATTTGTTGAGAAATTAGTTGGAGATGTTCCTTTATTAACAGGCTAAAGAATACTAGATTCTCTTTTCCCTTCCGTATTAGGAGGAACTTGCGCCATTCCGGGTGCTTTTGGATGCGGAAAAACTTGCATATCTTAGGCTATTGCAAAATACTCAAATACTAATGTCATTGTTTATGTTGGTTGTGGAGAATGAGGAAATGAGATGGCTGAAGTTCTAAGAGAGTTTCCAGAGCTTACTATTAAAGTTAACGGGAAAGAGGAAAATATAATGCAAAGAACATGCTTGGTAGCTAATACATCCAACATGCCGGTGGCTGCAAGAGAGGCCTCAATTTACACAGGCATAACATTATCTGAGTACTTTAGAGATATGGGATACAACGTGTCAATGATGGCAGACTCTACCACAAGATGGGCCGAAGCCTTAAGAGAGATTTCTGGTAGATTAGGATAGATGCCAGCCTAGAGAGGATATCCAGCCAATTTAACATCCAAACTGGCTTCATTTTATGAAAGAGCGGGAAAAATAACTTGTTATGGCTCTCCAAAAAGAGAAGGATCTATAACAATTGTTGGTGCAGTATCTCCTCCCGGGGGTGACTTTGCCGACCCTGTTACTACTGCCACAATGTCTATTGTATAAGTCTTCTGGGGTCTTGATAAAAAACTTGCATAAAGAAAACACTTTCCTTCTGTTAACTGGTCTCTTTCATACACTAATTACAATGATGTTCTTGAAGGCTATTTCAATAATATAAATCCAGAATTCACTTAACTTAAAAATAGCTTTAAGAATATTCTTCAATAAGAAGAAAGTCTTAATGATATTGTTTAGCTAGTTGGTAAGGATTCCTTGTCTGAAGATCAAAAGTGTGTAATGGAAATGGCCAAGATAATTAGAGAGGATTTCTTAAAGTAGAACGCTTTCTCTGACTATGATTATTATTGTCCCTTAAATAAGACTTGTGGAATGATGAAGTGCATTATTACATTCTATGACAATGCACTGAGGGTTATAAATGAGAGCTCCTCTGATTGCAAAGTAAGCTGGAGTGTTATTGAGACTAAATTAAAAGCAGAACTATATGAGCTTACCTAATTAAAATTCGAGTAACCCAAATAGGATGAAGAAGTATTAGAAGAAAAGTTCAAGTAATTGCAGAACAGAATTTAATAAAAACTTAGAGAGCTAAGTAGATAATAATATTATTATGTATATATTTTTTATCTTTTATAAATGGAAACAGACTACTGGATATTAGAATTTATTAAAAGCTGCAAACTAAATAAAATTGATTAGTAAATTTAGTCAGATAAAAAATTTGTTATAAGTAAAGAAGAATATCTGTCCATGGTAGAGATAGAGGTAGATTTAGTTACTTATTTGAATAGTGTGGAGTTAACCTAACAATAACAGAAATAGAAAAGTGAGATTATTTCTAATTTGATTAATTTTATGAATACTTTTAATAAGATGGTTGATCCTAATAAAGATTATTTTATTAAATGCTAAGGAAAATCATTTAGAGATTGTAAGAATATTGTACCTAGGCTTAAAGTTAATAATTTTAGATAATTAACTGTTTTAATAGCTTTTTCAAATTACATATATGATTTTGTTGTAAATTCAGATCAATAAAATATTATTTTTGATGTTTATCAATTTAAATAAATTTACCCCTAGTAAGAGTTAACTATTTAATTGTTAGATAAAAAAATAGTAAAAATTTAACAGAAAAACAAGTAGTATTATTTTCCTTTTCTATATTTATAAGTAAAAGATTAAAGAGACTAAATAAAAAGCTTTGTTAATAAATTAATCGCATCATAAAATAGTTAAGACTTAAGTTAGTTAAAAAGTAATTATAGATTTAGCATATGATTTTATAAATCCAAATAAAACTATAATTTTGGGAATAGAGAAAATTTAACAAGTTTAAACTCAAAAATAAGAAATAATTTTAGACATTCTATAATCAGAAGAAGAAATTGAAAAAGAGATTTTTGCTAGTTAATAAAGCTAAGTTATTTAAAAAGGATGTTTTTTAATATCAATATTTATAATTAAATTTTAAAATATTTATAATAATTATTATGGAGAATTATTCCGTTGAAAATCCAAACGATTTGTTAAATACATAGATATCTAAAATAGATGCATAAAATAGCGACAATGATATTTAACAGTAAAGATTATCGGAAATAAAACTACAAAGAAAATTATAAGAATAAAATGCACTGAAACTCTAAAATAGAATTAGACATCTTGAGGGAGAAAAGTATAAGATGATTAAAAAAATTGATGAGGTTAGAAAGAAAGCCATCAAAATTATCGAGATTAAAAAGCATAAAGAAGATGATATAAACAAGTAGAAGCTGATAGACTAGTAGAAAGAGGAAGAATTGCAAAAAAAATATGATGAAATTCAGCAATAAAAACTGCTTTAAGAAAAAAATATGGTTGAGTCCAAAGTATTTAAAATACAAGAATCAATATCTCAAATAAATTTCGCAAAATAAACTATACAATAGTTAAGGTAGTAGTATCAAATTTAAAAATAATAAACTCAAGAGCATAACTCAAATAAAGTGCTTGAAATAAAAGAATAAAAAATTTAAGGTAAATTAAACTTAGAACTAAAAAAGATAGACTAATAATAAAATACTAAATATTGATATTATGAAGAGGTTAATTAAGAGATAAAGAGGAAAAATTAGATTGAAGAGCAAATTAAATAACTATAGGATAAAGAGAATTAATTATTAGAGTCTCTTAAATAAACTAACCTAAAAGAGTATGAGGAGTTTGGAAATCTCGAATGATTATTAAATTCTAATTTAAATAGTACTGTTGATTTAAAGAAAACTGATTATTGAGGAGATAAACCAGTTAGTCATAAAAGTAATCAGTATTATTAATAATATTTTTTAAATATAATTATAAAGATTTCTTTATGTTATCTATTTTACTTTGAATGTTTTTTATTATATTATGATCTATGTAATAATCATCTCTCAACTCTTTGCTTTTTGTTATTTGGTTCTATTTAATGTTATCGTTAATCTTTAAAAAATCATCCATAATATTGTTAAGATTATTTTTTAATAAATTAATCTCTGTTGATTGGCTTTAACTTTTTAACTTTAAATAGTCTTTCTCTTTTTATAACGAATTTATTTTTTTATCATAGTCTTCTTATGTAGCTTAAAATTTTTTATCTTTTAGAATTTATAAATCATTTAGCTACTATTATTAATTATTTATTTTCTATTATTAATCTTTGATTTTTAATTCGAAATTCTTTTATACTTATTTTTTAATAGCATTTTTGAATTTTTCTCCATATTCATTATTTTGTTTCAAAAGAGTGTTCTATTCATCTATTTAATTTTATAATAATCCATTTTTTAAACTCAATTCGTCTATTTATTTTTAATGAGTAATTTTGATTTTTTATATTTAGATTTTCTCATTAACTAATTATTAATTTAATTCAATATTTATGTTTTATTGAGATTAGTTTTTCTGTATATTCTCTTTTATTTGTATTAAGAGCTGCTCATTATCTTTTTTTATTTTTTTTATATTCTAATTTTGTTCCTAAATTTATTATTATTATATTTTTAATAAGCTATCGTTAATTTATATTTGATATTGAAAATTTTCTTTAGTTTACTCATTTCTAGTTGTTTTTTTAGGATCATGATTTATATTCTCATTTTCTTTTTATATGAGATCTTATCCATATATTTTTTTCAATCTCATAATATTAGTTAAACTTTGATTCGTTTTAATGAATTTGTATTTCAGTTAAGGCTATTGTTGTTTCTATAATAGTACTTCTTCTTCCTCAAGAGGTTGATTTCATCAAATCAAATTTAAATTTCATTTCTATTAAAGAGATAACTTATCATTTAATTCTTTACAAGTTTTCTAACTCTCGTTCAGTTATGATTATAACATAAATATTTATGTTATGCTTTTATTAAGTTTATTTTCTTTCTGTATTAAAGTTTCTTTTAGCTTAAAAATTTCCCACTCTTATTTATGAAATTCTTGGACATCAATTTAAAGTTTTGAGACTACCTCTTAAATTTATTATTCTTCTATCTAATAAATCATTTAAAATTATTATAATCAATAAAATTATAATATGGGTTTACTTAACAAGATATTTGGAAATACAAAAGAAAAAGAAACTCCAGCTCAAAGAGATCTTAGAATGTAAGAATAACAACGAATACAGTAATAAGCTATATATGATTAAAATAACGAGAAACTGGTTCAATTTTAGACAAAAATAAATAAACTAGATAAAGACATATAAAATATAGTGGGCAGTATTTTATAGGCTGATGGGGCTGGGGAGAAGCTAAAGGCTTAGTGACTCATGCAAGAGAAAACTAGACTTGAGCAAGAAAGAAAATCATACAACAATTATATTAATTTATTGGGAGGCCAAAAAAACACAATAGAAACTATATAGATAAACAAGCAAGTTTCAGATATAGTTAAAATGACCAATGAGTTTTTTACTAAAGAAGCTGAGAATTAAGAAGAGCATTTAGAAAATCTCAATGAAGCATTCTTTATATAGAATTAAATGTAATAAAAATAAGATGAGATTAATATGCTATTCAGCATGAACAATGAGCAAACTTAAGAGCTAACTTATGAAGAATAAATGTAGATGTTAAAGTAGGAGCAAAATTAAAAAATTGCCCACTAATATATAGCCAACCAATAATAATAGCAATAACCTGCAAACGTTTATTAACCTCAACCTCAAACTCCAAACAACTAAGCTTACTAATACCCATCTGCAGCAACCTAAAAACAAGAAAATCCATAGCATAATAACATATAAGAGCAATTAAACTCTTTCTTAAACTAATAAAGTATTTAAATGATATTAATTTTAATTTATATTTTTAATTTATCTTATAAAATAATTTATTATGATTATTGAAGGCAAGCATCTAACACTATAATAGAATTATCATCAGAGCATAGTGCTATTTATCTTATTTCTTTATTTGGATTTTAGACTATTCAATTAATCTAAGAGCCAAATAATTATTCTCTATATAATTCTTGAAAATTATTATCTTCTTAATTGTATCATATGCACAATAACTCCCCATCGATTAAACCTACTAGAAATACATAATCACTTATAAAACATAATGCTGTTATTTCTTATTGCAATTAAAGCTTGTTTATTAAGTAAAATTAGTCGTTAGTTATTCACCATAATTTGATGTATTTATCTCAGCTACCAGTAATAAATATTTTGTTCTTTAATTACAAAGATAAAGCATATATTTATTTTAAATGAACTTCTTCGATTTACTTTAATACAAAATATTTTTATTCTTTAATAAATAGAGCCACCTGTCAGTCTTTAGAAACAGAAATAATTGTATCATTTTCAATAGCTATATCCAGAATCATAGATTTATGCCCCGAAAGTAATTATTTTGCTTACATTTGTTGTAAATTCCATACAATTATAACGCTATTTTTAGAATCTATAGATTTATTTGTGGAGATCAAAGTGTTGCTTATAGTGTCAAATCATACCAAATAGACTTCATTATTATGACCGTATAATTTATTTCTTTCAGGAAGTAATGTTTATTAAGTTAGTATTTCTTCATTAGGAATTAAACCAAAATCTATATCAGAATTTTTGAAGCTATTATTTGAATCTTATTATTCTTCATTAGTATAGTAATTTGCTTTTGCTTATTTCTTTACTTTTGTCATGAGACCCATAACTTCTTAAGTACTTTCCGAATTAACTCAATACTAAATGGGATTTCGACTAAAAATTTACTATTCATCATATCCTAATAACTATAAACTGTCATTATTTAATTTGTTAATATAATTAGCTATAACTGGTATAGGTTCCAGTAGTCAAATTACTTTTTCATCCCCACCTGAGCAAATATAATCTATATATTCTTTTCCTAGCGTCAAGAATTATATAGAGTTAATAGGATATCCATGAATTTACGCTCAAGATATTTCTCTATACTAGCCAGACTCCTTTAATTTTAAGTATATTCTGCTAGTTGCATCTATTGAGCATGTTGCCAACATTTGTCCATTACTAGACCAACTTAAATCAGTAACTTTAGATTTGTGCCCAGAAAAACAAGCTTTTAATTCATACTTCTTTATTGATTAATTATATTTCCAAAACAAAGGGGCACCTGAGAAGTTTTGAGCAAAGATATTTTCAATTATTCTATCAGAACAAACACTAAATAATTGATTTTGATTTCCTGATAAAAATCCCAATTTCTGATTTAATTCAAATTTGTTATCTGAATTTTATTCCCATATGCTTACGGTACAATCTAGACTTGAAGAAAGAATTTTCCGATTACCAATATAAAGGCCTGTTATAGCATCCTAATGGCCATTTAAAACCTAATATTTTTCTACTTTTATTTAGTCATTAATGATTGTCTAATTTAAAGCTGCAGTTTAATTATCATTTTAAAGTAGCTACCATATTATAATAGAGGTATCTATGGAGCCTGAGATAATAAACTACTATTCATTAAATACTCCAATTTTTAAGGTTTTAATTATGTCTCAGTGTCCTTTTAGGGTGTTTTTATAAATAAGATGATTATCCTTAAAATCGTAGATATAGATATTTTAATCTGATATAGTAATAGCCATTATTATTTGTTCTTAATACTGTATAATTTTTAAGCATTCGAGCAAACTTTTACCAAATTTGAGTTCATCTATCTTCTAATATTGATTTTCATCTCATTGAATAAAAAGCTAAATCTAGTTTTCTAAACCAACAATTAGAAATTAACAACTATCAAATGCAAATTAATCTAATGACTTAATTTTTTAATCTAAACTAACATTTATTTCAGAAATCGTTTGCAGTAATATATTATATTTAAAACAATATCCATCTTCGCATCCAATTAGAATTTCTTTATTGGTTTGTTCAAGGATAAAAGAAATATTGCCACTCTTTTTTAATATGAATTTATTAGTAATTTATTATTTTTATAGATGATAAGCATAAAAACAATTTTTATTTGCAAAATACAGAATATCATTTACTAATGTTTATAAATTTTATTAAGGGTTCATATTAGTAAAGAATTAATAATTAGTAAATATTTTCTATCATTTTGTATCTTGCATTTTATAAAATTATAAATCATATATAATAATATTTATTAAAATAAATTTAGGATGATCAATATTAAAATCTTAGTGGTTTTTATAAGAAAATCCGATGTAGTGACACTTGTTGCTGTTAAAGTAGATTATTAATTGCTTTAATAAACCATGTAATAAGGAACATCATTTTAATTTTAATTACCAAATAATTGATCAACTAATGTAGTCGTAAACTAAGAAATGAATTAGTTAATATTTTCTTATATCTAAACATATACTCTAAAAAGAGCAGTATTCAATTGACCAAGTTGATCTTAAGGAAGATTTTTTATACAGTTTACGAAATCACTAAAACAATTTCCAATATTTTATAAAAAATTACATAACCCATCAGTACTTGATTGAGTGTTTAAATGAACATTATTTGTTCCTTAGTTAATTTAAACTTAACTTATAGGATCTATTTATTAGAAAAAAAGACACAAGCTTTGATTTTAATATTTGCAAACATTTTATTAACGAATCATGTCATTATTGTTAAAGTATAAAATTACTTGATTAGATTTCTAGTCTACAAGAACTTCTTGAGAGGTAATTCCTGCAGATATGACACAAAAACCCGCCATATTTTATGTGAAAAGTGCTTGATTGCATGCATCTGTTGATAAATTAAAGTTAGTATAGGTGGTTTATAAAACATTCAAACCGTTAGGGTTTTGCTAATTTGCTGTTATATATGAATTAAAAGATTTATTTATATCCTAAGTCATTGTGTTTTAAGCTTATAACTAGGCTGTCGTTTTCTAATTATAAAGCTATATAAATTGATTTATATCAACACATATGCCTCTTTTATTTATATAGGAATAGCATGGTAGAGTTTAAGCAAACGAATCTGGGATTGATTAGGGTAATTAATAAACAGTAGTATAACCATAGCTTCATAAAACAGATTGGTTTAAACAAAAATAATCCTACTGCATTTTTATTTTAAATAATAAATAATACACAAAAATTCAAAACATTATAAAAACAAATTAATATAATAAATTAATGAATCTAAATTACTCTAACAGTTTAATTATAGAGAAAGTAGGAGAGAGTTATTAACTAGATTAGGCCACAATAAATAAAAATTTGGATAAAGATATTAAACCTATCCAGGAAATGGTCAATGAGCTTAATGACATTAAACAAGGCAGAAAACTCATATATTAATTAATTTTATTAATCTGTTCTGTATTGATATTTTTTGTCGCCAAACCATTTGATATTACACAACCAACTGTTACTTTGGTACTAAAATGGTTTATTATAGGTTTATGTTTTACTACTTTATATTAGTTTTATACTTTAGTTTGCTTTATACACATTAACCAATAATTTAAAATAACAGAAGAAATTATATAAAAATATCAGAACAAACTTCAAAGATCTTTTTCTTTTTTAAGCATATGAAGAAATCCAATAAATATATAAAGCTTTAAAGCTCCATTAATGGAGGTAAGACTTATAGTTTTAATTTTACTTTAAACAGAATAAACCTCAAAAGAATTTATACAAGAAGTAAATGAATTAAATTCTGACAAAGATACAGTGAGCTTAAATAATAGTCAATAAGAGTCTTTTTAAATTAATTAAAATCATTAAAGTCATTAAGCTAGTGAGTTAAATTTATCAAAATCATATGATGATTCAATAAATTAAGAAATAAAAAAAACACCTGACAATAATTAAATTTTGAGTTTTTAAGTTATAATGTAAAACTATTAAAAAGCTCAAAGCTAATTTTAGATATTCATCTAATAGATTTTATATTCCTCAATAATAATATCAAATGTTTATTTTTAATCAAGAAAAACTGATATGTTATTAAAGTATATGCTTATAAAATATTCTATTATCTATATTAGTATTAGGTCTCCTAACTCTTTCGAGTCATCAATTTATTTTCATAATGATTATCAAACCTCTAGTTAATTGTTAATTATAAAGTAGCCAACGTTTTCAATATTTGTTCTTAGTAAAAAATAATTAATACTCTCCAATAATTTATCACTATTTATCTGATCACTAAATTCTTTTTAATAAAACAAATATTCTATAAAATTATATTGCAGAAATTCAACAGTAAAAGTATTTTTGAGAATTTGATATAATAAACATAATAAAGGCTGTTAAATTCAATTAATTATTTATAATTATTAATCAAAATAAATACTATAGAAAAAAGAAATTTAATTTTTAACTACTATTTCTTAATTTCCAGAATCTAAGTTCTCCAAGCATAAAACTATTCTTTTTAATAGGAATTTAAAGGGTTAAATTAAGTTGTAGTTTTAAATATAGTTTTAAGACAGTTGGATAAAAACATCAATATTATCTATGAATTGTTGCTAGTAATCAAAATTATATAAAATTTCATTTATCATAAAAATAAATTCTAAAAGAACTTTAATATTCTAATCAAAGAAACTCAAATTGTTTATAATTTAACACAAGCTTCGATAGAAAAAAGCTAAAGAATAATAATATTTAATTTGTAAATTCTCTAAAAAATAAAAACAAAATTTATTCAATAATTCGTTTGTTTCTTTTTGTTGTTACTAAAGTTGTATTTTCGCTAGATATTGAAAAAATAATTCCCAGTCTATTCTGTTATAATCGTAATTAAACTATCTATTGCATAGGTTTACAAATATATATAAAACACCAAGATATAAAGTTTCATTTTATAGTTTAACAATATCATCTATTATTTTATATATTTCTCCACCAATTTAAAGAGAAAACTCCTGATATGCAATAAAGTTATTAAGTATAACTAAGTAAATGTTAATATATTATATATCATGTTGAATTTAGTAATACAAGTTTACAATTATTTCTTAATATTATATTATTAATTATTTGTTCCCATAAAAATTTAGCTCTTACTATGTAAATTAAGATAGTTTTACTAGGATTAAATAAAGCTAATTGTTTTATTACCACTCTTGAATTTATTTTATAAATTTTAAATGATCAAGTGAACTATTTTGCGCTGTACTAACTTCATCGTTATCTTTCCTTAGTTTGTTTAGCCCGTTTTGATTTTTGATGCTCTACATATAATTATGAAATTAATAGAAAGATTTATTAATCATTATAATATTTAGTTTATTTTTTATAATTTGATTTTGTTATTTACTATTTTTCCTAAAATATATTGCACTATAGGTTGTTGCAATATTTTTATAAATTGCTTTCACAAATATTACAAATATTATTTAGTAATATTATTTTATTTTGAGTTTTTCATTCATTAAGGTGACTTTTTATTTAAGCCATTTTTTAACTTAAACTAACTATTTCACTTTATTTTAATTTAGATTATGTGTAGCTCAAAATAGAGTCATTAAATTATTTAGACTTTGATGATATCTATTAATCGTTCAGAAGAAATTACTAACCGATAAAAATTTTTGTTAGTGATTTATTAAATTCTAAAGGTTTAATAAAATTTTATACTTAATAATCAGAGAAACCACATGCATGAAATATACGCTTCAAAGGATTTAATAAAGCAATATTAAAATAATACTCATAGTCTATTAAATATTAAGCTTAATTGTCCAAATAATCTTATAAACAAACAATTTTTTCTCATTTCTTATTTGTTATTCCTTAAACAATAATGTAACACATTCTTTGCTTGTTATAAGGAGTTAAATAAGGGTTTTTATTACGAGTTTATTCTTCTAAGACTAATGCATTTGTAATTTGTAAAAACTTCCTTTTTTTATATTTAATATAATAAAAAAAATCTTCTAAGTTAAAAACTTCGCTTTAAAGTTTTTCTTTTATATTATTAATGTAATGCCTTAATATATCTAAATTTTTATAATCAAATATTAATTTAATTGTATTTAACATTTATTGTTAAACAAACTAGCAACTATCATTTCATATTGTTTCTAAACCTTTAGACTCAAAAGAAAGATTATTTCAAACATATTTATAACCACAGTATTTTTTTTTTGAATTTATATAAAATGGACAAAATACTTTCTCAAACTATAATCATATTTAGTTTTCGTACTATTCGTTAATATTTTTCTCAAGTTATAATGAATGTATCAAACTATCTTCCAAAGTACCATCAAATCAAACAAATATAGAGTCCGTATCCCCATATATTACTTTATAGAAAGGGGAAATTTATGGTATTTTTTCCATTGTTTAAATTAGAATAGTATTAGCTTAAGATAGTACTGCATCACTAATATCATTGCATGGCATTTTACCTGTCCAGCCAGCTGAAGTATAGCCATACATTACATTCATAAATAATTTTAAAGATTTCTGAGCAGCCTCAATAAAAATATAATTGTTATTAGTTAAATTAGCTTTAAGTTATCTTCTAGTGTATAAAAACTCATTTAAAATTTATGGCAAAATACCTTCTCATACACTTTTTTTTACAAAGAAACTTCCATTGTAAGATATATATAGATCATCTAAATTTAAATCTTACAAATTTATATTATTGTATATTATACCTATACTTACTTCATTATTGTTATTAATTTTACTTCTTGTAGAAGCCACTAGAGTTGAATAACAAATATTTTGAGATATAATTATAGAAGGATAAAATGCTTAAAAATCATAAATCATGACTGGATTAAATACAATTTCTTAATTAGGTTCTATTGTCCCGGGAGAGAACTCATTTATGTCTTACTAAGAAGTGAGTAATTCATTTGATGATAATAAAAGATAATTTAATCTATTGCAAACTCTTACCAAACATGCTTCTATTTTATATTAAGATCCTCAGTTAATTTGACTCAGGTTAATTCCATAAAGTTTTGTAAAGTTTTCTGCATAAGATAAATATTATATTTTATTAAACGCTTAAAATAAATAATTAATTTCTTTAACTAAATATTAAATCACAAAACATTTATTAATTTCATATAATTTTGATAAATCCTCTTATTTTAAAACAACTTTATTTAATTTAAGTATATTTTTAATGATATTATTTTTATCGTAAACTTTTAATTTCGTATTTTCTTTGAATACAAACCAAAGACTTACAAAATTTCATTAGATTCCGTTTTTAACTTTCTTCGCAATACTTGTTTATTTTTAATTTCAACTATGATTTATATTTTTTATTTGATTTTTAATAAAATTTAGGTAATAAATAATGGGATAATAGTTAGATGTTATAGTCAATTAATAAGGTTTTTAATTGCTTAATTTATAAAGTATGTCTATTAGTTTTTATTTTTTTTTTATCAAACAATTTAAATTTATATTATATATCATTCCTCTTTTTATTTTACCTTAATTAAAGGTATTAAAAACCATATTTCTCTATTTCATGAGACCAAACAATATCAGGATCAAAATACTATATAATTAGAGCAATATATAATATTGCTGCCTCCTCAGAGTCAAGTTATATAAAAGTAACATTTTCCATTTAACTTACTTCATTATTTTTTAATTCGCATCCTTAATCTTATATAATAATTAAAACAATAGTTTATTTTTAATTTTATATAGTTATTATACTGCATTTATCTATGTCAGGATTGGGTAATACATTATACTTTTTTTGATAGCAGAAAACTTCTATTCCTAAACAATTGATAATAGTTTGATTTATTTACTATTACTAATGTTATAAGGTGTAATTTTTTTATATATTTGGTTTTTTATAGCTAGGCGTATCAAAGTCCTTTTCATTAAATGTTTCTAAACCCTTATTTTTTTCTATTTACATTAAGCTTATGTTTTTGACAAAAATTGGAAATAAAAAGCCCGGATCAATTTAAATATATTTTGATTCTAAAATAATATTTGTGAAAAATTCTTTAATAAAATCCTATGTGAGTATATTATTTTCTTTTTGATATTTATATTCTTCTCTATATTTGTTTTTTAAAATACTAAATTCG
>ERZ724506.484-NODE-484-length-13888-cov-4.666450_pt1 | contig 13888 bp, 8 predicted proteins | sample MGYA00376039_ERZ724506 | MGnify/ENA primary metagenome ERZ724506 (study PRJEB28724, sample SAMN07190887) | wastewater metagenome | isolation source: effluent of sewage treatment plant in Hong Hong | place: USA: Christiansburg, Virginia | collected 2016-03-01 ... | reverse complement strand
ATTATTGGCTCCGATCATTTTATTGGTTATCTAGAATAGTCCTGCTTTTTCAGTTAGATCTTGAAAACCTTCAAAGCATTGACTTAAAGTATATAATGATTAGGGGAAGCTTAATGTGTTAAAATCTTGAAGTCTCCTTGGTATTCTTTATGTGAGTACTTTAACATTTTGTTGATTACCACAGAATGTCTTATGATCAGATTAAGAAAAACTGGCCCCAAGGCACTTCACCAATGGTGAGTCACAATTTTTTCTGTAATTGTATATGCTCAGCTATTTACTTTTCTCATGTTTAGGGTCCACAGGGATAACTCTGATTTAACCTTCCACCTCGCCTGAGTTACTTCTCATAATTTATGCACCATTCTCATTACCAATGCTCCTCCATTAACTCTCATTAATATTGGTTATCTGATTTTTAGAACTTGATCCTCCCATATAAATTCTTCTTTAAATTAATTATTGTCTATTTCTTTATAAATAAAATATATTTTCCTATCAATATTCGATCATTACTAAATAAAATTTATTCGATATTCGATCATGATGTTCTTGATAGCTTATGCAGGAAACTTTCAACTCTTTTGTTGTTGTAGAGCATTTCTTTGTTCAGGACTGACAACAGGGTTACCTACTTTATGTAACTCTTTTTTATTGAAATCGTGTAAAATATTATGAAAAAACAAAAGATTAGGATTAAAATCCAGAAGATTATTGAAAATATTGTTTTTATTGTGTTCTCTTTTTTTTGTTCATATTCTAAAGAATTAAAACTATTCACAGACCATTTGAATCTCTAATCAGTCAAAAGATCCATAATTTGTTGTGAAAAAACAAGCAGAAACCTTGTTTTTTCTAAAGTCTCATAATCATTCTTAAAATGGGAAGAATTACTAAAAGAATCTGGATCAAGGGCTGCTTTTGTCCACTAATATGACTCAGATATCCCTTTTTTGATTAAACCTTGAAATATTTTTTATGAATATATATTTTTGCAGGCCAGGATATTTGCAGAGCATTTTCTAATGGATATTTCCTAAGAAATTGGGAAACTGCTTTACGAATCATATGTAATAATCCAATTTCTTAGATATTTTTATATATCTTCTCCCAAAAAGGATAGCTGATTGGTTACTGTGTACTCATCTGAAAAGATTTTACTATTCAATAAAGCATTCGTATTGTTTTCTAGCTTATCTAATTGTGAGAGACTTACTTTAAAATGATCGCCTACTGCATTGATATATAAAATTTTCTTCCAGAATAAACCATGGATAATACCTAAGAATAGTATTAAAAAGATAACTACACACCAATCTTGAAATCTGAATTTATTTTTATCGCAGTCACTGCCTGCTATTTAGATCTATCCTGCTCTCTTGCGAACTTTAAAAGGAATTTTGTCTTTCGCCGTATTTATAAGCTATTCTGCAGCTATTTTTTTCATGCCCTCGACAACTTTGGTCATATTGAGGGGTTTTTTTTATGAATCTTATTCAATTTTAACTTGACTTATTGGTTAGCTATCTATTTGATGAAGACTAGTCAATTTTTCATTATTGTAGGGTATATTTGTCCCAACTTTTTGCTGGTTAAACTATAAAAATATCATTTGCTATATTTTTTAAAGTTTTTTAATTTAATCAAGGATTAACTTGGATTAAATTGAAGCAAGTAGGCTAAATACTCTCTCATGCTTTTTCTTATTATTCACATTAAACTTCCAAATGGGAAATATAAAGACTAGCATCACTACGCTGATAAAAATGATTGAAATAATGTTGTCTGTTCTCAGTGTAGCTATTTCTTTTTCCAAGCTATCTGCCAACTGTTCTTTTATGTGTGTCAGTTATTAGTAGAGTTTAGACATATAAGAAAAAGAGACGAGAGTTTTGTTATAATTTTGACCTTTAGATAGTGTATAAATGTCAACCAGATAGTTCAGAAGAATGTTCTGCAAGCTCATGTTTTGGGGAAATTCATCAATTGGGTTTTTTATTGTCAATGTTTTTGTCAATAACTATTGTAGTTTTTAGTTAATTTCGCTTTCTAAACCGAAAAAATTGTTATTTACGATATTCTGTTGCTATTTGAGAACTATTTAGAATTTTTGAACTCCAACTGCTGTTACTGATGATCCATTGTACAGCATGGAATATAGACTGTCCATATAAGCTGGGCTTTTCTGAGATCGAAGACAATCATATTCCCAACTAATTGCGGTATTAATTAAACTTTTCAATTTAATAAGATTAATCACGATGAATGTCGGACTCTTTTATTTTACTTCCGTATTCCATATCAAAAAAAGATTGGAGAAAACTAAAAAACTAACCACTGCACAGACAAGTATAAGGAGGAGAGTAATAGATAAAAAGACTTACATTTTAAGAGAGCTTGACTCCATAAGGACAGAGAGTACATTTTATATGGATTCTTTACGACTGGAAGTAGAGGTTTGTGAATCATTCTCTTTTCTTTCATGATTACCCTCGATATTTTTAACTTTGTTTGCAATCAAGTAATTATTCAATTTTAACTTCTAATTCTTCAGGTTTTCGCTCTTTATTTGTATTCTTATCAAAGGCTTTTCGCCGACATATCTTAATTGGTTTATATAGAGAGGCTGAAAAATCATAGATATTGGATTTTATTCACCTATTATTTTTGTTTCAAACTTTTGTAAGTGACCAGTTGTCTCTAAAGTGTTTCTTAAATTCTCCAAATTCTATAGAAATACATCTTTCTATAAATATTCTTTGAATTAATCAGACTATTTATAAATTACATCGCCATTAATGTCGACGATAAAATTTATTTCTTAGTTCTTCATTTTTGTCAGGATGCATTTCACAACTGCAGAGTTAGAAATAGGATCAAACCTCAATCCAGCCATCATGTTTAGGAAAATAGCATACCCACCACCTGCGTAGAATGGTAATTAATTATTATTTTCTCCGATGAAATATGATTTATGCTCATTAATATTGATATTTTTCACGTATTCATCAAATTTAATTGAATGGATATCCCTAAACTCTTTGGGTATTAAGTTCGCTACATTTTTATAAAGAATTTTTTGTTTCTATTCCTTCAGTAGTATAGCTAAGTCTGTGGATATGTTTTCGATGATCAGTTAGTATGAGTTTTAAACCAATCTTTCATAATTTTCAGAAATTCTCAAAAAAATCCCATATTGCATGCCCAATTCTCCAAGTTAATTCTTATTTTATTCTTTAATTTTCTGAATTTTTTTAGTCAGTGAATTTCCAAACTATGCGTAGTTCGTCCCTACGAGTAAATATGTTGCGTAAATTATTGTGCACTTAAAGGAGGATAGAATTTATTATGAAGGTCGAATGGTATACATAAAATATTAATGTAGGTCTTATATTTTAGTGACTAGATTTCTGCCCATTTTCTCCAAAACTTTGAGAACAGGAGTTTCTCTACACAATTATTTCCAAAACTAAACTTTGTCTTGCAGAATTTCTCTCAACTATTTCAAAACATAACCAACTTCTAAATCATACTGATAAATATGCTTGATTTTGTCTCTATTTCGATCAAAGTACTAGAATTTTCTCAAATAGTCTTCTAACTTGACCCTGATTCTATAGTTTTACGCTCGATTGAAGTAACTCATAGCTTATTCGTTTATTTGAGTGAGAACTATCATTGCACGAGGGTACTGTTTACATTAAATTAGATATTAGATATATTTGTGGAATAGAATAAGTCTATCTTCATGGTCAAAGTTATGGGATTCAAAATATTAAATAAAAACGCTATTGATCATCTATTGTGATAATCTCTTAATTTAACTTGAAGTAATTGAGAGCAGCTTCGCATCTGTAACCTACCTGCAGAAACAATGATTTCTTATACAACTTTGCTTATGAATATATAGATAACTGTGGATATTTTCCTCATTTTCCACAGATTTTCTCATCATGTTGATGTACTGGATAAAAATTGAAGGATTCTTGATAGTTGTGGGCTAGCACTGCTTTATATTATGTATCTTCAGATTGATGATGGAATAGCCTAAAAGTGCAAGGATCGGGATGATGCAAGCTTTCCCGATATTATTAAATTTATAAGTTTGGGTGGCTTCAACAACATAAGAAAATAAATGAATAAACAGCAGAGTGAAAAATCCTATAAAATAAGCCAGATTATCAGCAACAGTAGGAAAAATAAATTCTCTGAAAGTTTCAATGCAAATATAACCAGAGTTGATGATAATAAAAATTTACACAATATTCGCATACGAAGAACTGAAATAATAAGTAGCCACAAACCAGAACAAGTAAAGTTTCCATTTTTGATTTGATCCAATCAGGCCTAATGCAATGTTATAAGGTGCCAACGCACCAATCGAGGCTGTCAAGACAGAAGAGTACAGTAGAAAATGGTTGAAGCAAGAAAAAATAAAGAATAGAATCCCGACATAAAAGAGAGAATATGATGAGTACTGACTAGAAACTAATTGGAATTATTTTATGACTACAAAACTAAAGAATATTAAAGGAGTAACTAGACTCTATTTGAATAAGAGCCCATAGAACATGTTTTATACTTTTTTACTTTTGAGCTCGTGGTTGGTATTTTGCATATTCTGAAGATTTCTATAATATATATTGATTGTGAAAGTTTTTATAATATACTAATAATAGATAATAGATCAATATATTATATTTTTAATATGCTTTAACGGTCTTATCTTGAGTCCTAAGTTTAAAGTCTTTATGCTTAAAACTCATTTCTTAAGGAAAGAGTTCGGAAGATATCTTAAATTTAACCCTATGTTGAGCTTCTCTTGCAAAACAATAGAAAATATCAGGAAGATGTAAAGGATTTGCAAACTGAGAATAACAAGCTTCGAGGTCGCGTTGACTCTATTTTATAATAAACCATACTACTCAAATAGGCGCATAAGAATTAAATTGCTCAAATAAGAAATGGATTTTAAACTGACATTGAAAGACTTATCAGGGAATTAAAAGATATATTGAGGGATAAGTAAGCTATGCAGGAGGCAAATAAATCTCTTATCGAATAATTAACAAACAGGTGTAAAAGAGACCTTGAAAACAAAAAGAGACATATCTAATAACTGTAGATGGACTCAGCACGTAAAATTAGCAAATTAAATGAATCAATAAAAGGAAAATAAAAAATAATATAATAAATCAGTTGGGAAATGAGTGACAAGGAAGCTAGATTACTGGAATAATTAGATCAGACCAATTATAAGATTAGTTTATTGATTAAAGATAAGTAACATTTGGAGAAATAGATTGATGGGTTGAGTTAGTAAAAGAGAACATTAATCAAGAAGAATAAGTAATTGTCCAAGTAAAATTAATAGATTTCTACCAAATGGTTAAAGAGCGATCAAGAAAAGAGCGAAAATTTATTACAATTAAAGAATAAAAATATTTAAATGGTCAGGCGGAATGATTAAATTTAATAGAAGAATAGGGTTCAAGACAAGTTCATCAATGAATTAAATAGAAAAATTAATCATTTGACTAAATAGTGCGATGATGTGTCCAATTTAAAAAATTAAGTTTAAGGTAGTCTCAGAAGAACTATGAGAGCTCTCTAGTAACTCAAGGCTGAACACGCTTAGATTGTTGGAAAATTAGACTTAGTCTCAAAAACAAGTGAAAATTAAATGAGACGTCAAGGATAACAGTTAGATAAGTTAACTGATGATAATAAGAAATTAAATCGTTAAAATATTGAGCTCATCTCTGAAAATAAAGATAAAGTATCTTAAATATAAGATTTAATAAGAGCTATTTAAAAACTTTAGCGTAAGTTGACTGATGTTAGTTAAAAGTGCCAAATATATGAATAACAAAATATAAAAAAAGGTTCTGAAATCAAATCTCTTGAATAAAAGCTTCAAGATACGTTACTTTAAAAGAAAAGCCTAACTTAAAAGGTAAATTTATATTCAACTCATAACTCTACTTTAGAGTAAATGCTGTAGAAAGAGAAAAGAAGAAATGCTTGCTTAGAGACTTCTCGATTCCAAATTGAAACAATCGCAATGGGAGCTCTATCAAAACCCGAATAAATATGCCGATAATATGAAAGATAAATATAAAAAATAGTTCAATAATTCGCGATATAAAAGCAGCAAGTGGAAAAGATCCACGACTCCTAAATAATAAACTTGAAATCCGCGTACGAATAGGCCCTGAAATAGAAAGATGAATACTTCAATAGAAAAATTATATTCTTATAAAAATAATTGAACACTCTTCGTACATTAAGATGAGCGAATCAGTGATTTTTAAATACATTTATTAATAATTCTTAAACATTAACTTATTCTAGGATTTATCATCGAATCAACTATGTTAAAATTATTATAATGAGCGTGTACAGTGGATTTGCGACAAGGAAACAGGAAAGTCAATATAATTCTCTGGCGGAAAATTTAATTATCGCTCTGAAAAGAAGGATCGTCAAGGTTTACAATGGACAGCCATGTGATTAAGAAAAGTTTAAGCTTTTAATCAAAAACATTTATAAAAAGATGTGTTTACTTTAAAGAGGGAAATTTATGAATCCCAAGTTCTCCACTTGTTTTTCAGATTTGATTGAAATCCTCGGGATTCAGATAAATTTGGATTCACTTTCAGATATTTCTAGCATGGACTCTGAAATTTCAACGCCTAAATCAAGATTTAATAATATAGATCATTAAATATTTAAAAGTAGAGCAATCCTTTAAACAAAGAGAGGACATCTCTAATCACATAATAATTTAAAACCTATCCATATTCCAATTCACTCTCTAAATAAAAAATATCATACACTAGAACAATAAAATTAACAAGAGAGCTTTCAAATTAAACCAAGCTTAGAAATATCCAGGGTGTTGAATTAAAAAGGAAGTAGAAAAAGTGCGAATAAATTTAAAATAAATCTTGTCAAAGAACGAAGAGAAGAAATAAAAGAAATTTAAGCTATTAAACGTACAATAACGATGCCAAAAATGGAAGATTTTCTACCAAAGATCTAATAGCTTGAAGTAAATCAATTCGGATAAAAAATAACAGGGCAAAAAGAGGTGAAACCATTTCGTAGAAATAAATATTCAAGAAACGTTTTTTAGCCTGAGGAAGTATGAAAAATATTTAAATATAATTTTCAGATTTAAATGAAGAGATTAATTAAAATAAATCGAATAATTTCTATATATTTTTATGTTTGATTAAATAGAAAATAATACCATCGAGCGCAGTAAGAACGAAGAGTTGCCTCGCTCCAATTGTAGTATCTAAGACGAACCACTTGAAAAAAGAGTTAGGTTTAACTATTGGCAGGACCCCTCCACAGTAAAAACTCCTCAAAAAGGTGTATCTGATCGATATTTACCCATCCGTAAGTCGCCCGGGTCTTGCAAAGATCTCTATATTGATTATGTCTAATGGAAATAATAAGAAGGCACAACTCAGAAGAGCGAAAAGAAGGGAATATCTGTTGCTGATCTTTATAAAATGTAAGTTTTGGGATAGGGACGTCACAATAATAAAGACAATGACATCAGATGCTTTGTCAACTCCAATTTACTGAAGTTTCATGAGCATTAGGATGAAAATAAATATCCAAAATTTCCTTCCCAAGGCTTTTTTAATTTAGAAGAATAATATTTGCCCGTAAAATCGCAAAAAACGAGAAAAATTAATAAAGTCCCAATCAAGGTTTTAGACGCTCCTGCTTTATATGATGATTTTTATTTAAACTTAGTTGATTGGTCTTCGACAAATTTACTCTCTGTCGGCCTCAGTAACAGTGTTTATATATGGAATGCAAGTAATTCGAAAGTAGTTAGATTAGTTGAGTTAAGTGAGAATGACTTAGTGACAAGTACAGCATCAAGTCCCTCCTCTAATGTACTTGGAGTGGGGACTCATTCAGGACAAGTGCAATTATGGGATTGCATAAAAAATAGAAAAACATCGACTTATGGAGGACATAATGGACGAGTTGGGGCAATTTCTTGGAATACGAACAATATTTTGGCCAGTGGATCAAGGGATAAAAATATTCTTATCCGAGATATAAGAACTAGTGGAGATTATGTGAGTAAATTATCTTGCCATAAGCAAGAAGTCTGTGGCTTAAAATGGTCATTTGATCAACAACAATTAGCTTCAGGCGGAAATGATAACAGACTCAATATTTGGAGTCTTCATTCTACCCACCCAACTGCCAGTTTATTGAGGCATACTGCAGCAGTCAAAGCTTTAGCATGGTCACCTCATCAACATGGTCTCTTGGTCTCGGGTGGTGGAACTGCTGACAGAACTATCCGATTCTGGAATTCAATAACAGGAGAAGAGACTAAATGTCTTGACGTAGGATCTCAAGTTTGTAATTTAATGTTTGCCAAGACAGTAAATTAGTTAGTAAGTACCCATGGGTATTCATTAAATGAAATAAATATTTGGAAGATGCCCAATATGGAAAAAATAGAAACACTGACAGGGCATACATTCAGAGTTCTTTATTTAGCGATGAATCCAGACGGAACTACAATAGTGACGGGTGCAGGAGATGAAACTTTAAGATTCTGGAATGTTTTCCCCAAAAAAGAAAAAGAAGCGAAAACTAAATCAGATTTAAACTTCTAATCAATGTGCTTGAGATGATAATCTACAATATTCATGTTAATTAATAATATAATATAGAAAAAAATAATTTCTATGCAGAAACTCAAATCAATGATCAAAAAAGTTATAAATACAGATCCTTTGGACATTTGTAAACATAATAATCCCACTAGCTAAGATTTTTCTTTAGTTATCCACTCGTATCAGTCGATGAGCTTTGAATCGAAAAGACTGTTTTCTGAAAGCTTATCTCGAAAATTATCAAGGCCTCATTAGAATAAGCAAACGTTGAATTTATTAATTTTATGTGATTTTCTCTCTGGAACCAACCCATAAATTTTTACGACTTTTCCAAAAAAAATGCTTTAGGACCTCGAATAAAAGAAAAAAATAAAAGCATGGACAAAACAGGAGAAACTAAACTTAGCCTAAACTAATTTTATTTATTTCTATTTAGAATATTTACGATAAAAAATATGGAGTTAAGCCTCACACATGGATAATTTAGCTTTTAATACTTTATAAGATGGGACAATATATTGTTAAAGTGCAATTAACGGATTAAAATTAGTGTTAAGATATGACTTTATTATCGAATACACTCTGATCAATTCATAACTTAAGCAACAGACAAGGATTTCACTATAGAATATTTTGAGAAGAAGTAGTGAAGATTTAGCAATTTTAATCAAGTTTGTTGACAAATGGTGCACTGTGATTACTTAAGATCGTCCTCAATCATTAATGGTCAACGATATTTACGAGCAATTGATATATGTAAGTAAAAATATAAGCAAACTGGAATACCTTCGTAACAAAATAAAGGCAAAAATTGCACTACCTCGATACGAACTGAACAAAAACCTCAACTTAACCATTTAGAAATCTATGAAGGGAAGAGAGAGTGAAAGAATTTCATTTTATTCTCAAAAAAGATTAAAAACTGATGGAGACACAAATGAAGAGCAAGCGGAAATCACGGAAACTGAGATTTTTATGAAGTTTAAACTATGAATGGAGAAATGATCATCAAATTTATATATGATGAATATTATTTCAGTATTTTTATTGATATATGCTGATGAATTTGCATAAAGAACCTATAAATGACGAGCAGGAGAGGATAAAAAATTCAAATGCAAATTCCATAAAAAATACCAGTAAATGAACAAATTAAGATAAATATCCAAAATCAAGCACGGTTTGGATTAAAGAAGTATCTGACAATAAAATTTTATAGTTCTTCTAGACTGACTTTACCATTATGATTTCTATCGATAACTTGAGCATAAGAAGCTATATCAGTGGCAGTTGGCTGGAAACTTTTGTTCATTGCTCGATAGCAATCTAGTAACCATTTGGCTACTTCTATTGATTAGCACATACCATCCTTATTGGAATCATACTGATCGAAAATTCTTCTACGCTAATATGCTTATATACCTGGCCAAATTTCGACATTCCTATCGGGAGAATAATCCTCCATTTTCAATTTGGGAGTAACTCGTATATGTGTTGGATTATAATTGAGTGGTTGAGGAGGAAACCTGTGATTGGGCGTAGTTGGTTGTGTTTGGGAAGCCAAAGTTCATTTAAATTAATTACAAATTTTAAATATAATATCAGTCATATTATACATGCATTTTTAATCACTAGAACTTATTGAGATAGGATTTAAGTAAAAATAGTAATTATCAACGTATCAAAACATTTTAAATATTTAGTAAGCTTGTAACTTTTTTACCAGCTTCATTCCGGTTAGGGAACACATTCCAGAATCTGAGTGTTTCATCCCCGGCTCCAGTCACGATGGTGCTACCATCTGGACTCATTGCAAGGTACAAAACTCTATAAGTATGACCCGTCAATGTTGCTATTTTCTACATTTTAGGATATTTCCATATATTGATCTAGTTATGAGAATAACCGTGAGTGCTAACGATCTAGTTTAATGTTTTCGAGAACATTAAATTACAAACTTGTGAGCCTACATCGAGTGTCTTAACTGTTGTTCCTGTTAAAGTATTTCTGAATCGTATTGTTCGATCGGCAGTTCCTCCTCCAGAAACTAGTAATCCGTGTTGGTGAGGAGACCAGGCCATTGCCTTGACAGCAGCTGCATGGTCACAAAACTTTAATATAGGCTATGGACTTTGAGGATTCCATATCAAAAGTTTATTATCATTACCTCCTGAACATAATTGTTGCTAGTCGAAAGACCATTTAAGCCCGCAAACTTCTTGTTTATGACCAATCAACTTGCTAAAGAATGGACTATTGCTTCTCAAATCTCTATGAAGTATAGTTTTATCTCTAGATCCTGTACTTAGGATAGTAGAATTCCAAGCAATTGCGCCCACTCTATTAGAATGCCCATGCATGATTCGAATTCGTTTCATTTTATTTATATCCCATATTTGAACCTCACCACTATTTGTGCCTAGAGAAAAGTGTGGACCTTTCAATGACCAAGATACAGATGTTACGGTGTCAGCCATACCTAGATCACAAAGTTTAGTAACTTTTGAATTATTTGCATTCCACAAATATACACTTGAAGACAGACCAACAGCTAAAAAGTTTTGGGTAGACCAATCGATTAAATTCAAATAATAATCATCTTGCAATGCTGGAGCATCTAAAACCTTACATGGTAACTTTGCAATTTTTCTTTTTTTATTGCTATTATTGACTAATTCCTAGGCAAACTAGAAGCTAGATTTCTTGGAAAGAGCAGGCAGCTCATTGTTACCTAGTACATTCTTGCAAGTATATTTTAGTATATTATTATTTTGGAAAACTTAAATTCCGCGATCTGATTCCACAGTATTCGAATCAGTCATGATATACTTTTTATAAATGTCAGCGACTGATAAGGTATTGCTTTATCCTTTATTTTAATTTTCATCATTTTACTCTTACTCTTCATCTTGAAATAATGATTATTTTTTCAGCAGTTTTCGGGAGGGGATATATCTATCTGTCAAAGATTGTCCCTATTACATAGAGCCTTTTGATTATAAGTATGGGCTGAATGGACTTATGTAACCTGGCATTAGTAAAAAATTACTTAAAAGCTCATTAGGATTATATTGGCGTTCCGGAGAATTGCTTGATCTCTAGAAGGTATTATTAGTTCTTGCTTTGGATGGGGAGGACTGATTCCCACATTTCGTAGGAGATTATGCAAACATTTGGAATAAACGCATTGTTTTCTGAGGGTACGAACCTTAAGTTTCAGCTATACTCATTAGAGAATTATTTATATGGAATAAATTTAATAATGGGATATCAAATGAAATGCCTAATAAATTTAAAAACCACCCTCATTGAAAACAAACTTAAAAATATTTATTCGCTTATTTTGATTCTATTGAGAACTTCTTACTTATTTCTAGTGATCTTTATCTTCATTTATTGAATATGATAGTAAATTTTTATTTTCTACTATTTTTCAAATTAAAATTCTTAGAAATTAATAGATCAAAAACTTTAAATTTATACATCTATTCCTGTAATAGTTTTTTGAATAATTTGCTCGCCTTTTAATACAGTTAATAGACGATGGAAAAAGATAACATTAATAAAAACTAGCTACGACTTTCAGAGCGGAAAATATTTCCAAATCTCAGAAAAACTAGTTCTGCTGCTAAGAATTTCATTACACTCTCTAAAGTATAACTAGACAAGAATATGGTCTCAATATAACAGCCAATTCCAAAGCCGACGATGAGATAAATTGCTAGTAGCTTCAGTCACAAGCGAATCATATCAGGAAATACAAAACAGTTTGTACATACACATTTATCTAAAACTTATCGAAATTTTTATGACCCTGTGATCTAAAAAAATAAGTAAAAGTATGATGGATTTGTAAAACAGAAGAGCTCCAGCATTACAAACTTAACCTCTCAAACAAACTAAAGAATGGAAAAGAATCAACAACTTGTTCAAATAGAGAAACCAAAGATCTCGACCAAACCAACAGGATTAGTCAGAGGGTACTCAGTAAACTCTCACCCTGGTTATCTCAATGGAATAAACGAAGACAGGATATGCGTCATTACAAATTTAAATAAATCAGCTCAAAGAGATAATTATATATCTTTTTTTAGCATTTATGATGGAAATAATGGAGTAACTAAAGCTGAATACTTCCGAGATCATTTCCATCAAATTTTGACAAGAGACAAATAGTTTCATAGAGATATCTAAAAGAGTCTCAAGAGGGTCGTAATGACGATCTAAAATTAGTTTGCCAATGATTGTGGGGAGGAAAAATTATCCACAACAACATTTTTAATGCTTATAGTTGTCCGTAATTAAGTTTTTAATATAGAAAATTAAGTGTATATAGCTTCAATGGGAGAAAATAAAATGGTTTCTTCTTATAGATTGGGATAATTAATAACCAACAACCTTATATAGAAAATAAGTAAAAAGAAGCCCTCGTTTAAATCAAAAATATATGGAAACATTAATGGAGGGACATCAAGGATCCCTTTAGACATAAAGAAATTATAGATTTAAAATTTAGATTTTATTGTCTTAGGAAGTACTTATTTCGTTATGACAGACAGGTGAAGGATTATTTTAAAATTTTGATTAAAAATAAATCGGTACAAAAGTGTGGAAAGAAATTATAAGTAAGACCAGCAACAATTTCCATTTTGCCCTTGGCGAGACAACAAATAGCATCATGAATGAAGTATTTCAAGGAATGTCAACAAAAAATGTTTCAATAATTTTAGTAGCATTTAATAATATGTAAAAATGTTTTGATGTCGATCAGATACTCTAACTTCCCTGTGCTACTACTTAGTAAGTGGAGAACAAGTAAGAATTTTGATATATATATTATCATCTTAGGTCTTTCTTTGAGATAAATATAAATTGATAAAATTGAATTTATATTATAAATCTAATCGTTAACTTTCATAATAACTGATGCAGCAAAGATAACCTGAGAAAGGGATGCCTTCTTCCAGGCATGACAACATTGTCATTGAAGAAAAATCTAGTACAGGGGCTGTGATCCGAAGATACACAAGAGGTAAATTCTTGGGCAAAGTAATTCAAAATTTTATTTGAGGGAGGATTTGCTAAGTGTTATGAACTGATTTCCCATGAAAATAATAAGAAGTTTGCAGTCAAGCTAATTGAGAAAGCATCATTAACTCGAAGCAAAGCTCGAGAAAAAGTATTTATAAGTTAACTTAGTTAAACTCAGAAATAAAAATTCATAAATC
>ERZ724506.483-NODE-483-length-13899-cov-5.734325_pt1 | contig 13899 bp, 4 predicted proteins | sample MGYA00376039_ERZ724506 | MGnify/ENA primary metagenome ERZ724506 (study PRJEB28724, sample SAMN07190887) | wastewater metagenome | isolation source: effluent of sewage treatment plant in Hong Hong | place: USA: Christiansburg, Virginia | collected 2016-03-01 ... | reverse complement strand
TATTTATTTATATTTAATCTGATCATGCATATGAAATCAAATTAGACTTAAAATATAATCGAATGATAAATTTTATTCATTTATTCAATTTTTATTCATTTTAATTTACCTTCCACATATTTCTAGACCCTTCATTATTTTTCCCCAGCATTATTTTGAAAGATTATGATAATTAAAAAAATACTTCTTCGATATGAAGAAATATTTGATTAATACTTAATAATATGAGATATGCACAATGGGTGCTGTTCCCAGCTCGGAAATTGTTAGGACTCCCTCTAATAGAATATATAAATCAGGTATACTTTTAGTTATTACTATTTATTATAAAAATGTATCCAGAAATAATCAATTAACCATACTTTCTCCCCAAGAGATCATCTCGAAAAGTTGGAGGTTTCAACAACAGCGAATCCTTACAATTTGTTACGAACCTCTACAATGTTAAATTAGACCCGACTCTGGACAAAATTTATGTTTATGAGGCTAGATTCCCTCTATAATTACCCCAGGATTCATCTCAGATTGTGAATCGATGTATTTGTCAAGTGAGATCATAATTAAGAAATAGCATTGGTTTCATATGCTTTTCTGGCAAAGTTATTTATGGCTCTAAATAAAATAGATTGAAGTTATCGTATCAGACCAAGGTTGAAGGCAGCATTTTATAAATATAGCTGAGATTAATTAAAGCAATTGATGTCAAGTAACTTATTAAGAATCCTCAAACTCGACCGATGATCTTCCATTTCTTGAACTCTAAACTGAAGTTATGTTTAAGACATGCAAATATATGCGAGCTCGGGAAGCAGGGCAGCTTTTTCCAAAAGGATCAGTTATTAAAGACCTCCAAGAAATAAATGCAGCAAGAATATAACAACTTAGAAAGAGCAGGTCTAAATGTCTTAAGAGGATACAAATTCACTTTATGTATGATTAATAGCTAACTTAAACTACAACTTGATGTATGCTCAAGAGTACTTCAACAGAGAAACTTGCTTGAATAGTTTATAGATTTTTGTGGTACGAAAGATTAGCTTGTTAGATTCTATACTGGAACGACTATAATTACCAGATATGGTAATTATAGGAATTATAAAGTCTAAGAAATCGACTTTACGAAAAATCCAAAAACTACTTTCTTATTTCGAGAAGTTCAAATTTCATTTGCTGATTACTTTAGAAAAAATTATAATGCGGAAATCACTGATCAAAAACAACCTCTACTTAAGGTACTTTCTCAAGTCAAAAGACAAATAACAAAAAATCAAACAATATAAGACACAAAATAATATGTTTATCTCATACCATAACTAGTTTCATTAAGTGGAATGAAGGATAGCCAGAGACAAAATTTCGAAACTATGAAAGTCTTAGCACCTTTCACAAAACTCAGTCCTAATGATAGGTATAACTAGGCCTATAAGATCCTTCATACTTTTAATTTGGCAAAGGATATCATGCAAATAGGCAGCTAATAAACAATGAATGGGTATTATTTGAGACAGCCATGTATTAAGTTTAAGTAAGTGGCAAATCTAAAATTTGGAACTATTTCCAATCGAGGAGAACTTTTACAGCCGCATGCCTTTTCCTGCTGGTTTATTGTATATTCCAAATTTAATGAGAGAGATTTACATGATGTGGATAATATTGAGAGATCTATAAAGTAGGCAGGAAAGGCTTATGGTGTAACATTTAAGTAAAGCCCAATTTATATCTAACTCAAGCCAAAGAATGATTACATTAACTTTTGTGAAGAAATCAGATACTCGATCTAAGATTTTCAAAAGAAATATAAAACTAAAATTGAGCTGATTGTTGTTATCCTTAAGCCAAGATAAGTGAGCAGCTATGGTGGGATCAAAGATATGTTGACAAATTAATTTAGTATACCATGCCAAGTTATCCAAACAAAAACATTTACCAAGGGAAAGAATGTGCTCTCAATTGCCTCAAAGATTGTAATTCAGATGAGCTGCAAAGCAGGAGATGCTCCTTGGTATGTTAGAAATAGTTTACCCTATTTTAAGAATCGAAATTTCGCTTATGCAGCCCTTTCTTCTTCGAAAGGAAAGGGTGGGTTTACAGTATCTTTTGTGGGCACAACCAATAATTAATTGACAGAAGTTTTTAGTAGCTATATCATAAAAGTCCAAAAAAGAGATAGGATTGATGGAACTCATCTCTTAAACTGGTTTTGTAATTGGTTAAAGGCGTACTATATGAATAATAAAAAAACACTTCCTGATACTCTATTATTCTACAGAGAATCAGTTGGAGACTCATTAATAAAGCATGTCCTGGAACATTAAATGTATTTCTGAAAGTAGGCCATCAATAGGGTGAACACAAATGCCAAAAAATAAGATTATCGTCCTGAAATCCTTTTTATTATGGTGAATAAGAGTGTCAATACAAGATTCTTTCTTCCTCAAAAGATGGATGCTTTTAACCCAGATCCTGGAAGTGTTATTGTTAGTTAATTATCAACTGATGATGCTTTTGATTTTCATTTAGTTTCTCAAAAGGTGACTCAAGGTACAAGTACGCCTACACAATATATTGTTGCTTACGATAGTTCAAAGATTTCCCAGGAAGAACTTATTCAGTTTACCTATGAGCAATGCTACAACTATTATAATTGGCAAGGATCAGTGAAAGTACCAGCATGCCTTCAATGCGCAAATAAGTTGTCGAAATTAGCAGGAGAAAGTATCCAGAAGCCTCTATTGAAACAGCAAATATCTAAAGTCGATAAGGGGATCAACGAAAGCTTCTACTTCTTGTGAAATGATTGTTTGAGGAAATTATAGTTTAATTAATACTTGTTATAAATTAATTTGAGAATAAAATCTACTAATAATTATAGCTCAAGCCTTGAGAGGAGCAAGACTTGATCTTCTAACTTATTGCACTTCTTTCTACTTATCCTTAACTCTTTGCCTTAGGGTTTCGATTTCGGCAAATAACACAACCATTAATGCCATATGTTAATTCATTCTCTTTTGTAGAGCAACTTAATCTGAAAACTTTAACCTGAGTTCATAGATTTGAGACTATTGATCTTTATTCTATAATGTTAAGCGATCTATTTATTTAATTAATCCATGATTCTATATTAATATAATATTACTTTATCGAATAATGTTTGTCTTTAGACTTTTAACTCATTTATTATGACTTGAAGTCTCTCAAACTCTGAGTATAGCTTTCTTATGCTCTGTTCGTATTGTTCTAGGTGTTTTTTCGAATTCTAGTATTATTTCTATATGAGGGAATATGATGATTGCAGCTGTTTGACTTCTGCGCTCTGACCTGATTGAGCTAAGTTCAATTTTTGTTGTAAAATTAAAATTTATTCACTCTTTTGTTTTATTATTAAGTTTAATTTTTATATCTAGCTCGTATTCGACACCCCAAATGAATTTGACCTTAATTTTTACAATTCTAGTTGGTAATGTTTCGATTCATCTACTTTTGTCCTCAGCATTAAATTGAGTCTTTCAATCTACTGGCTCATTAAAGCTATTTTTCCCTAGTCCTAAGCTATTCTCCTTGAGAGTTATTTATTTTTACGATCGAAATTTTCCAATTCGGACTTCAATGTGATAAAATTTTGTTCATAAGTCGTAACTTTTCTCGAGATTTATAATTAATATCGTTGATTAAATTGTAATTAACTTTCCTTTACTTGTCTTCTAAGATTTTCATTTTATTGAGTTAATTGTAAAATATTTCTTTGAAGATTTCCAGTATCATCTTTTCGTATTAAATTATTATTAACTCTTTCTAAATCTCTGGTCAATGCTAGAATTCTATTTTAATATTCTAAGTATTTTCTGCTTGATTAAATCTGATGTTCTTCTAATTGTCTATTGATAATTATCAGCTTTTGTTCATAAGTTGAAATAATTGTTGTTTTTTACATGTCCTGTCGCTTTCCTGAGTTCATTTCAAGCTCTCTAATTGTTCTCTGTAATCTTTCTATCTCTTGGGTAGCATTTTTTAACCTCAAATCGGATTACTCTCCTCTAGATCTGTATCCTTGTGATACTCTTTCGAGTTATTGAGATAAAAATGCAACTTTACTCTCGAGTTCTGCAATCCTTCGAGCTGATTATCTTTTATACTCTTAGTATTCTCTAGTAATTGTAACCATGTTCTGCTCATATACAGAAACTGTTCGAGTAAACTCAGACTAAAATCTTTGATTTGAAGATTTTTCGTTTTCTTGAATCCTTCTTCTCAGATTTTATATTTATTGTTGCCAGTTTCGACTTCTGAGTTCGGATTGATTGAGTTCTTAAACTTTTATTTTGTACATATTGTTCAATCTTTCTAGCTATTGAGAAGTTAATTGATTTTTATTTTCTAGCTAAGCAATTTTTCTTCTTAAGTCATCTACTTATCTTTTAACATTTCCCATATTCTGGTTCAATTAAAATTGGTATTTATTAGTAATTGATATTTAAACTTCTTTTATCTTTCTTTTCAGATCTTCATTTTCCATCAAAACAGACCTGAGTTTATTTTATGAAATGTTCAGCTCTTAAACTTTACTTTTCAGATTGATGTTTACTCGCTAAAGTTATTGCCTTATAAGAGCAAACTGATTTTAATATTAATGCACAGTTCGATTAATATCTCCAAATTATTTCAATCTTCTTCTCAACTACTAAAGCTAAATTCCCTGATTCTTTGCTGTTTGATCTGTATTCATTAACTTTCTTTTGTAATCTTCGATTTGAATGTTCAAGTTTGAAATATTTTGTTCGTAAATCGTAAATTGACGAGTTACTTCCGACTCACTATTCTTCATCAACCCATTCAATCTATTTATTTATTTTTAGTAGTTTATTCTCATATTTTCATACTCAATTAATTTCATTTTCATATTTTCTAGTTATCTTCCAAGATTCTGAATGTTTTGTTCATATCCAGTGATCTTTCGAGTTGCCTATATCTCATACTTCTGAGTTACTGTGATTTGAAGCTCTCTGAACTTATTATTAAGCCCTTCATGTTATTGGGCGAGCTGTCGATATTTATTTTCCCATTCTAGTAATTTTCGATTCTTTTATTCGTTTTATCTTCTCAAATTTGATATTAAATTTTCATACTCTACTATTTTTCTTCTAAGTTATTATTTTTCTCGATTTAAAAGGTTCAGATTTTGTTAGTAACCACTTATTTTTCGTGAAGTTTAAATCTAATACTTTTGGGTTATTTCTATTTTTAATTCATTTATTGTTCTTCTTAAATTTTATTGTTCTTGTTGCCCAGTCCTCAGTGTTCCATTTAATCTTTCATTTTACTGTGAGAGAAGAGCTATACGATTCTCATATTAGATTATTCTTCTCTTTGCTTCGTCATGTTCTCTAGTCAATCTTGTTAAGTTTTGTTCAAAAGATGACTGGTTTCTATTGACTTAGGTTTCAAAGCTCTTTACTTGGAATTTAAATGATTAGTACTCTTGAGAAACGACTCTGTATCTATTTTCCAATGTACTAACTTATTAATTTTTCTTTCGGATCGTATTTTAATATTCATTTATTCTTCGACGAAGTTCTTAGAGCTCTCGAGTGAGTCCTGACATATTTTGTTCAAACATTCCGATTTTTCTAGAAGTCTCAAGCTCATACTTTTGAGTAATGTTGATTTGAAGATCCTTATTTTACCTTCTTGATAATTACAATTAGTTTCTTAAACCATTGATTGCATTTTCATAATCATTGATTTTAATTTTAAATGTTTGATTTAATCTTTAGATTTATTGAGTCAGGAGAACTATTTTGTTTTAATATTCACTAACTTTCCTATTGCTGTCATTACCCATATCCATCATTCTTCTTCTTAATTCTTCATATTATCTCTGGATAGAGGAAAGAGATTGTTCATAATTGGTAAATTTCCTTGAAGTTTCCATTTTATCATATTCTAGCTTTTGATTGAACGATGATTATATTTCCAATCGATTTCTTCTCAATCCTTATACTTCTTGTGACAGGTTTCTTAAGTTTTGCTCACTTCTGTTGAGTGCTTCGATTTTTTATCTCAGATTTTGATTTAATCTTTCATTGTCCTGAGTCATCAATCTAATCTTATCCTCATACTATCTTAATCTCCTATTCATTTCAACAATCTACTGAAGTCTTCTCTTTAGATCTTCATTCTCCCGTGTGAGTTTTGACTGGTTTTATTCATACACATATATTCTTTTGTTAATTTAGATATCTAAAGAACCATTATTTTGTGATTTCATTTAAAGTTATCTATTCACTCTTCTCAATCCTTCCAGTTCGTCTACCTTCATTTTCAGAGCAAAATTAAGTCTCTCAACTTCCTGAGTAAAAAGTGCAATTTTATTCTCATACTCAGCAATCTTAGTATTTGTTGTGGATGATTATCGATACTTTCTATTCAACTAATCATTAATATTCTTCAGCTCTTTAATTGTTGATTCATATGATGAATATTGTCGATTAACTTCAATCTAGTATTTCTGATGAATCGAATTCTATAGTTCTCTGATTCTTCTTTTATTTTGTTCAGATTATTCCGTCTTCTATTTTAAGTATTGATTTAATTTCTCTACTTCTCTGTTAATTGCTTGTAATCGAACCTAGAATTAGTTCCCACTTTCTTCGGCAAATCGAGCTAATCTTGATTAATATTCTAGAACTTTTCGTTGCATCTATGATTCATACTTCTGTGTGATATTTCTTTAGCTTTAGATGCTCCTTCTTCTAAATTCTTCGAAATTTATTTTTAATTCATCATATCCTTGCTTCTAAAGTGTGGAGTTTCTTGCCAGTGAATTTAGTCTCTATATTTATTGTGAGAGTAGGGCCACTTTTGTTTCATATTATGCTAATCTCCTCTTTAATTATTGACTATTCGCTTGGCTATCCTTTAAGTCGATATTTTCCCTTTCGATAACGGATATCTTTGAATAATTATACTCGAGTTCGCTGTATTTTCTTTACAATGTTTTATATCTCTGTGACTAATTACTTCTTTACTATTCCAATCTCTTTATTTCATTATTCAGTCTCTTTATTTGATCTTAATTATTTACGTGCTGATTCAGGCCACTCAATTTCTCAAATTGGAGAGTCAAGGCATGGAATTTATCTGTAGCTTATCTATATCTAATTTAAATAGATTTGTAATCTTCTTATAAATTTTTATGTTTATCTTTCCAATAAAGCTCATTTCTAGCAGATTCATCAATTTTAGAAGTGGATTACTTAATCCTTAAATTTAATCTCTATATTTATTGGCCCATCAAAGTAAATCTCTCCTCTAATTTTTTCACATATTCTTGATCGTGTTGAGTACTTCCAGATTGAAGCTACTCAATTTGAAGAATAAGTTTTCTATTTTTACCATTTAATAAATTTATTTACTAGTTTTTTGCCTAGTTGAACTCCTTTAATCTCTTTATTTCGAACTATAACCGATTTATTTCGCTTTCGTATCGAGTTTTCAGCGATTTGGTTTCATTTTATATGACGTATTTATTCTCTTCAGCGTATTTGCTATATAATTATTTTAATTCTCGGTCTCTAGTGGATTACATGGCCTAAATCCGAGCAGTAAAGCTATTAACTTGAATGACAAACTTATCTTTCTCAGATTTTAGAATTTAATTCTCTCGCTTGAGTGCCTCGATTTGTAAAAGAGCCGATTAGTAATTGGCTCTTAAATTATTATCAATTTGGAATCTATTACTTTTAAGTTACTAAATTTAAAACTAAATAAATCGTAAATTACTGTCTGTTTTTTAATAAATTCTTTGAGCTTGTTATTTTATGACCGGATTAATCCTTCATCTACTAGCTGTTGAGTTAATTATTTTATTTGGATTTAATATGAGTGTCTATCTAACTCTCTTCTCTCTACTTCTCTGTATCTGAATTTGTAATCTTATAAAAATTAGCTCAGTCGTTATATTTCCGCTGATTGGAACAAACACACAACTTAGAGATTGTCTCCCATGAAGTATTGCTTTTCTCCAGGTAATTTTGATATCATGGATCTATATCGACTAGATTTTTACTTGCGAATATCATAAGGATCACCAGGTTAAACTACGTTCCAAAGTACTTCTCTGCGGGTAGCATTGGAATATGTCGATTTGCCTAATTAAGGGCTTGGGGATGGACTCGAAGTCATAGATAAAATTTTATTAATTTAATTCACAAACAACTATTAAATCGAATTATCTATATCAGTAATACTAGTTAGCAGATCAAGATTTATTCATGTCTATAAAGGATATTATCTGAGGAAACTCTACTTATAAATGAGAAGAGATTCATGGACTATTTAGCCTACGAAACGAGTGCGTAAATCCGAATTAAAAACATCTAAATAGAAGAGGGTGTGACAATTCTAGATGAAATGATATTAAAAAGCACTAGTCGAAGGAAAAGGACATATTTATAAACATAACTAGATGAAATTCCATTTGGAGATATTAATGTCAAATATTTGTCGAAAGTAGAAAATTCAGATTTAATTAATTAAATCCGGTAAAAATTTTTCATATTAAATCTTAATTGAAGGAGAACCATAACAATGCCAATTAAGTATCAAAATTTGTCGAAATTCATAAAAAAATTGAGTGAAATGCTGTTTAAAAAGGATGATTGATTTTTTAAAAGAGAGTTCTAAAATAAACCCAGTTCTTCCATAAAAGATAGTTTATGAAGATCGCCTCTTAAAATGTAACATATCTTTATTAAATAACATATTTTAATGAAAAATTGTAATAAATAAATACTTTTATAAATAAAAGCAGGCAAACTAACAGCTCCTGGAGTTTTTTTCCTTTCCCAATCTCTCCTTAAAACCCTAAACGCAAATCCTCATGCTTTTTAAGTAGAGATTGGGACAGCCATCTAAGTTAAGGAGTTTGAGTGGAAAATTGAGATGATGGAAATAACTTAGCAAGCTGCTGCTTAATCAGAGGGGATTCCTAATTGATGTGGAACCATCAAGAAGAAGATAAACTTGAGAAAAAAAAATCAAATGAAAGGCTAAGATAACTAAAAAAAAAGAAACTCATCAAATAACTCATAAAATAACTAGATCGTGCGCGGACACCAAATAAAGCACAATACTAAGTCAAGCACTAATAAATAAACCAGTCTTTTAGCCTATCCCTTTTGATAAATAAGAAAAGTTAGAAAAAGTGGAAAATGAAGAGAAGGACAATGCATGATTGAATAAATTAATACAAAAAATTATTAAATAATTCCTTCTTGTAATATAATATACAATTTGATATATTTTATTATTGTAGTCTCTAATATTTATTTGATACTATTTCACTTTACTTAGTTCAAACAATATGAGTTTGCTCTCAAGTATTTTTAGTAAATTTTTCATGATATTTGACAAAGAAATTATAATGCAACCAAGTCGCAAGGAAGAAATTAATTTCACACTTTTGATAAATATTAATGATTGAAATACTAATTCTTCAAGAATCATTTACTGTAAAAATATGATTGTAAAAAAAAAATGAAAAATAAAAAGCGCCCACCGTGGGGCTCGAACCCACGACCATTAAGTTAAGAGCCTAACGCTCTACCGACTGAGCTAGACGGGCTGTCTAACTCAATATCATCTATCTCCAAGATCTAGTTTGGCCTAATTAGCAATTTATTCAAATTTTATATATGATTTCATCTAACTGATTAATGATATTATTATGCAATTATAAATTATTAATTTCATAGCATATATTTCCAGGTGGTTACCTATGCTGCTTTTCCTCTCCTTCCTTTCTAGTCAATTAAGCAGACTCCACATGCTCTTAAGTAGTTTCGAATTCGATCAGCTTAAGAGAAGTTTAATTCCCTCCTGGCCTTGTTCCTGAGTTCTAGAAAATGTTCGATTTTATCAGGTTCCATTCTCCCGTTTTGATTTATTTCCACATTTCTCATTACATTTTCATTATTTACAACATTGAAATTCGATTGACTAGATAAATCACTCTTTTTGATGCTCAAATTTATCATTCTGCCTTGTCTTTTCGTGAAGTCTTGGTATTATTGATAGACACCCTGCAAAAGTTTCTCTACACACTGGCAGGCGTAGTTATAGACTGTGTCATCCTTCGCACTGATACAAAGATGAAGTTATTCTTCAGATTCTAGTTGTTATGGTCCTTATTTATAACCAGAACCTCGACCTCTGAGGCGGAGCTTTAATATCTAGTTCATATTTGGTTGATTTTTATCATTAAGTTGGTCTAGAGCAGATTAAATTATTTTCTTCATATTAATTCCTTTTGATCCGATTATTCTTCTCGCAACTTGAAAATCTTTCTCGTTTTATATCTGAATATCATATCGACAAGTTAATTTACATTGTTTCAATGTCTGATTACTAGAAGTCGATGATTCTTTTTTGAGAATTGTATCAGGGGTTAACCATTCGACTTTCTTATGATATTAGGATAAAAGATGGCTAAAAATATGGTACTACTCTGACATCGACCATTAAACACATAGACTAGCAATAGAATGCCTTAGTGAAAAATTATTTAATAATTTCATAGACACATATGCTGAGCTAAATGAAGTGAATAAAATATAGTAAGTATTTTCCATAGAATGCTCGTAGATGGTATAAAGATTACCAAACTTTTAGAATACTTGCATAAGATCGTGAACATCAAGAGTGAAAATGTTACCCTTTTTATTTTGACATGTGACTTTGAGGATGGGGAATAATTGATCAAGTTGCTAAATGATAGACTAATAAGTACTTCTAGCTTGAGTTTATCATAAAGGACTTGCGTGAACAGTTAATTTTGCATAATTTTGATTATCCTGGAGCCGTTGGTATCAGCCTGCTCGAATGAGCTAATTTCAAGTTCGTCGTGGTCTAGCTGAGTAAGATAACGATGGTACAATCTTAAATACGGAGTCAAATAATCGTTTAGATGAAGATTTGCTATATTATTCGCAGTTATCGATCTGATTGCACATTTATTTCACCTGAGACATTTCGTTAATTATTTCGGTTAAAGAGTTATCATTAACTTTAGCTTATTATTCATATTATTTTTATTTTTACTATTCACAAATCTCATATCAACTCATCTTTTCCTCATCTCCAAATCAAAGAGATTCTCATACATATTCAATCTTAATCCTATTTCAGTTAATTAATATATATTTTTTCTGCTTGCTTAATAATATTATATTTTATAGTCCATATTTTACATGGGTTTAAGTGTCTCTTAGCCATAAAACGTTCAATATAGTAATCGTTCATCTACAGGTTACTCAAAGAAATCAACTCCTCACAAAATTGTGATATCATCAATTGAAGATAATGTAGAGGAGGAAGATCCAATAAAAAAATTGGATAAAACTATTGATGTGTTTCATGGCTAGAATTTAGATAAGAAAAGCAGAAATACGAGTGCCTCAGCGCAAATAGTTCCCTCGAATTAGAATCTCAGATAGGGCAAATCTACAATGGATATTCGTAGAAGTAAAGTTAGAAGAATCAATTGAAAATTAATGATATCTATTATATATGCATTTTTGTCTGATCATACTCCAACCTATTCTAATAGCATCCTATAAATTTAAATTTTAACCCTCATTTGACCATAAAAACATAGAATGAACACAAAAGCAAAGATCCCAAGTTTCTTATAAAACATGCAAGAACTGTCATCTCTGAAAGAATAGCTACTCTGCATCAGACATATGTTTTCCCCCGTACAACAAACAATATCCTTAGGACGCAATAAACTATCAACAATTGAAACTAATCTCATAACTGAGAGAGCAGTTGCAACAGTCTCAGAAGCAGATATCGCAGTTGCAAAATACAATAAAGACGAATAACAAAAATAATGAAGAGAATAAGAGTAGAATGTAAAAATAAATGAAAGAGTTATAAGATGTTAATTTGTAGCTGGTTGGGTATAATGATAAGCTTGTAGTTCAGCTGTAGGCTACCAGTAATAAGCTGTAAGTATGATCGAATGTGTAGATAAAGCCTGGGAAAATAGTTAGAGAAATAGAAGCAAATGCATAAAGATCTATAAAATAAATATAGTCGGGAACTATAGAATATAAAGCTTATGCATAGTCAAGAATTATACATCCTCAGGAAGAAGGATAAGAAATCTAATAATAATTGAAATTCATATCGATATTTTTAATTCGTTTCTAGCTTATCATTGATATGTTTTTGCTTAAAGAATATCCTCGCTTTTCATATATTTATTAATAAAATTAAAATTTATAAGTTTATATTTCTCTTTTGATAAAAATATTAAATGTCTATTCGGTTTATAGGTTATTAGAGTTATGCGCCCGTCACTCTCGGCAATTACTCGAGGGGCAAGACTAAAACAATTAAATTTTCCACCTAACCTCATGAACTCTAGCAAAAAGCTCAAAAAATCAATCGGTATAAAGAATAGTTAGATAAGCAAGTCGAGGAGATGCGTAGAAGGAAACAAGGAGAAAAAGAACGAGAACTAATAGAAGATTAAAAAAGAGAGAGACAGTTTTATGAAAGTTTAGAATATGCAAAAAATAATCAGAATCAATCACCGAAAAATATGAGGAATTTTCATTTTAGTGATCATGAGCAAATGGGTGGGAATGGCTATAGAAATTATCATAATCCTGAGGATAGTAATAGATTAGATCTTTCATAAGATAATTTCTTATTCGAAAGTAGATTAGCCCATATTGGCAGGAATAAGATTAAATTGGATGTTCCAGTTTTTCAAAGTAGATGTGATCTGACACTATAATAAGATGATTTCTCTGCATAGAAACGTCGTAGATATATGATCGATGAAATGGATAAGAGTTTATTAGGCGCTCATATGGCAATTTAAAGAAGTAAAGGCTCCCTCATTGTCGATGAATAGTTATAGAGGCTTAGGAGAAGGTTAAGGACGGAGGAAACGGCGATTTCATCAGAGAATGATGCCGGAGATATGTACAGTTTACCATACAAGAATTATTTATATAACAGTCCTCATAGATATAGGCATAAACGGGAGGGATCATGGATGTGATGGTGACGTCATATATATCGAAATGTGATAGATTTTTTTAATTTTTGCCGATACTTGAAATATTTTAAAAGTCTGATGAATGCTTTTCATGCCTTAATCTATTTAATAATAGTTATTTATGCACAAATAAACCATACAATATCTGAAAAATAATCAAATTAAGGGCTGTGCATTTATACACAAGTCTTTTAACAAACAGAAAAGGTCACTTTATCAATAACTACTAGATACAACAACCAGTAGGGAGAACAAATACGAAAGATCAAAAAACTACTCTTAAATATTCACATTTAAATCTAACTCAGTAGAACTTAGTAAAAATTCCGATATCTCGCAAACTTTGAGTCCTCTAAAAAACGAGAAAATGTTGAAAAGAAGAAACAAATTTTTATCAATCACTGAGAGAGAATGTAAAGTAGAAAGTGAAAGATTCTAAGAATCGGAATAAAGAAAATAAAAATAAAAGGAAAGAAAATCTAGTAAGGTAGTGCTGGCGTTGGGAAAAATAAAGAATTAATTACTATTTGAGAACGAATTACTAAATAAGCCCACAGTAGAGGAATGCTTCCCGAAAATAAAGCTGACAAAACGAAAGTTCAAGCTCCCAAAAAATAATCGATTATAGTAATATTGCCCATGGACTACCTAACAGATCGATGAGATTACAGAAGATTAGTTTATATTTAATAATTGAGTTTAATGATTTTTAATAACAATTATTGATAATTTTATTCCTCTTATAATATTCAGGGTGCTCTTTTCGATTAAAGTATTAATTATTTTACTTGCTCCATAGCCTTTTAGAAATTTTGTTCGTACTCGGG
>ERZ724506.481-NODE-481-length-13902-cov-4.676825_pt1 | contig 13902 bp, 11 predicted proteins | sample MGYA00376039_ERZ724506 | MGnify/ENA primary metagenome ERZ724506 (study PRJEB28724, sample SAMN07190887) | wastewater metagenome | isolation source: effluent of sewage treatment plant in Hong Hong | place: USA: Christiansburg, Virginia | collected 2016-03-01 ... | reverse complement strand
TTGTTCAATAATAACCCATAAAACGATAACTTTTATTATAGATTTTATTTATTTTCTTCAAGCTTCTCCATATTAGTAATGAGTTAATCTCCGATCATGAGATAGTATTCCTCTATAATGAAACTTTCGAAAAACTGTGGGAAATTAACTTTAAACCTTTCACACTCCACTTTATCTCCGCTTTGGAACCAGGGTAAAATAATTTTGGTTACTATCAAGTCATAGATCTAGCTACCCTTTGCAACTGTGTACTTGGTATTATAAAGTATTAGGCATAAGTGCAGCTCGTTCAGCGTTATTTTCTCATCATTCTTCAAATTTACTATATCGCCATAGTTTATTTCAAGTAGGCTTTTCATTTTTTCCAGAAGAGAAAATAAATGTTATTCGTGAATGTAGTTTCTCCAAGTACTGCTATGTATTTTGAGTCCAATTGCAAATTTAAAGTAATTAATAAGCTCAGTCTCAATACTGACCTAGGATAAATTTCTCTAGTTCATGATTTCTTATTCTTTTTATTTGTCTCTCACATTTAATACTTCCTGAATGAGATCAAATGCCCATTTGTCTTTTATTTATTTTTGGATTGAAAACTATCCAATTCTTTATTCATCATCCAATTTATTCTTTGCCTTGTACCATTTTAAGTCCACTTTAATTTTATAGTGTTTTGTTGATTATTCGATGATTAGTGTCCATAGCTTCTTCTGGTCCTCAGTTGGTTCATGATGTCGTAGTTTCAGTTATAAGCTCCTCACAAACATCACTGCAGTTTCGAAGTTGGTCGGGGTTAATTGTGGCAAATCTAGATAAAAGCCTTGATCTTTGTACTCCGCATCTTTTATATAATTAAATATGGCAATCAAATACTCGGCTCTTGGGACCTGTACCATTTCGAATTTTAAATGTTCTGATTATTTATTTTATGAAACTAATAGATTGGGTTTGTAGGGCAGCTTATCATCTCCCAGATGCTTCACCATGATTGGCAATAATAAAACAATTTAACTTTTGATATCCTCAGAAAATTTACTAAAAAACCTGTTGGTCAGCGCATACAGAATTTCAGGAGAAGTCATCCATTCTAGAGTTCCAAAAGATAAATAGATTTGTTTCAGACGATCGAGAATACCAAAAAGATATTTGTGCAAGTCAGGGATATTTAAAGAAAAAGAATTTTTATTGGAGAGCAAGAAATTCACAAATAAATGACCGATTAACAAAATATTCTCATGACTCATAATTGATTTGACGAAATTTTCGGGAATTTCTATTAATGTTTAAATTTTCTTACTGCTCTCTTACATTGTAGACTATTTTCTGATATGGATTATTTTTTCGATCAACGCGTAGTAAATTTAAGCGAATTCTACTGTTCGCTTTCTTCTTTCGAAGTGAATGCTTTCAGGCTACATGTAGAGAGTGCAGTCCAAATATTATTGATCAGTAAACGATTTTTTTAAAGTTTCAATGCAAAGGTTTTAATATTTTTCATAATCCCAAAGCTCCGAAACTTACTCTCCATTATACATTTATAGACTGGATAGGATAAACTCTTATTTGGTATTCTTATTCATGTTAGCATAATGATAACCCTTCAAAAGGGAAACTATTTTAGTTTTTAAGTTTTATTTTAATTGTTTATTCTGCAGTATTTGACTGATGCTTTGTAACAGCTCGGCTTTGTTTTTGGGTAGCATAATAAAGTTGTTAATTTATGCTCGTTGTATCCTCTCTGATAAATAGCATAATTCTTTTTCATAATATATTACGGGAGCTCCATAATTAACTTTGTATAGTCTTTACTTATAGTTTTCCCTGAACATTCTTGGAGTTAACAGTGTCTGCCATAATGTATTCAAATCAACACAGTAGTCGACTGATTTACGTAGTTTCTCATAAATAGGCTATAAATCTTGCTAGAAAACCTAGTCATAAACATTTCCCACGCTGTTGGCTTCAACTTTCTGAAGATATTTGACTATGAGAAGTAGCTAAGAGTCTAAGTTTCTGATGGAATAGAGCAGATCGAAATTTTATTATTTTGCTTTGGAGTAAGTGTTCTAATATTTCGATATAAGTTATTGAAAAGCAGCATCGAGTCGACGATAAAATGCTAGACACCTAATCTGATTCCCACAAGTAAAAAGCTAATAGGATCTGGAGACAACATTGACTTATTTAGCGAGATACTATAAAACTGGCAAATTGATATGATTTTTCCAATTATTAATATTCTCAACTGATCTCTACACTAAATTATTATTTACCACTAGTGAAGTATCGTACTTGAATAGGTCATTGGGTTTGTCATCCTCGTACTCGTCATATACAGACTATGAATCATTGTCTGACATTTATAAATATTATGATTTGATTTTTTTATTAACTTATATATTATAATATCTTTGTCATTGTCATGTGCTATTACTCAAAAAAGATTAATTTTATTCATCATTATTATATGTTATTTCATATTTTTTATTTAAGCTTTATTATCTTTTCTTTAGCATGAAACTTAAAGCTATCAATCTTAGAAGTTTATTGTCAAAAAGGATTGTCTCCAATCTTTCGTCAACTAAGCTTACTCTATCTCATGTACAAGGCAAACCATTTGCGAACCCAGTAGAAGTATCAGCTGGATAAGTCCTACTTAAGATGACATAAAAGTACCCTGATAAAATTGCCCTTTACAGTTTTTAACAAAATAAAACACTTAGCTATACAGAGATCACAGATCTCGCAGTGAAACTTGCAGTTGGGCTGAAGAAACGATTCAACTTACAACCGAAGGACAGGATCGGAATATATTCAATGAATAGATGGGAATGGTATTTGTTGCAGCTGGCGGCTGCATTTGCTGATCTTATCCTTGTGAACATAAACCCATCTTATAGAAGTGAAGAGCTGTCCTATACGATCGAGAAAGTGAAGATTAAGGTATTATTTATTTCTGACTCATTCAAAAATTCCAATTATATAAACATTCTTAAGGAAACCGTCCACGAATTAAAAAATGATAAAGTAAATCCCTATTAAATAAAATCGCATAAATTCGATTATTTGTATTCTGTTGTTAGATTTAATTAGCAGGGTGATAAATCAAAAGTCAATGGGTTTGTTAATTTCACTGATCTTTTGCACGAGCAATATTCCCTTGATAAATTAACTCCTTTTCCTGATGTGAATGATCCTGCCAACATCCAATTCACGTCTGGGACCACGGGAAGACCTAAAGCTGCTACTCTTACTCATTACAACATCCTAAACAATGGGTTAATCATCGGCTAAAGATGTAATTATACATAAAAAGATAATATTTGTGTGCCAGTTCCTCTCTATCATTGTTTTGGCATGGTGATGGGTAATTTGGCAGCATTAACTCGAGGTGCTTCTGTCACATATATTTGTCAAGGATTTGATCCAGTAAAAACTCTTTAAGCACTTAGTAAATATTCATGTACTTCCCTATACGGAGTTCCCACTATGTTTTCTTAGTATATCAGAGTATACGAAATGGACCCTTCAAAATACAATATAAAAAGTTTGCGAACAGGTATAATTGCGGGCTCTCTCGCTCCAGAGGCCTTAATGAACAAAATATTAGACGTGTTAAAAATAAAATAAATAACAAATTGCTATGGAATGACAGAGACATCTCCAGTAACGTTTCAAACCAGCCCATCAGACTCTTTTATTAATAAGACCACCTCAGTGGGGACAGTCTTACATGGTCTATAAGCAAAATTAATCGACAACAAAGGAAATACTTGCGAGATTGGTGTCCCTGGGTAATTTTTGGTTAAAGGTTGGGCTGTGATGACTGGCTATTGGGAAGATCCCATAGCAAATGAAAAGAGTATCGAAGATGGGTGGATGAAGTCTGGTGATTTAGGAGTTATGAATAGTGAAGGATTTCTCACAATTGTTGGAAGAAGCAAGGATATGATCATCCGAGGAGGGTAGAACGTGTACCCAAAATAAATCTAAGAGTATCTGAATAACAAATTGCAGAATATAATGGATGTTCAAGTTGTGGGAGTATCTGACGACAAATACGGCGAAGAAATAGTAGCAGTGATAAAAGTGAAGAATTTGAGCACAAATACACTAAATGGGAAAGATATATTAAATATATGCAAAGGCCATATCGCCCATTACAAAATCCCCAAGTACGTGATGTTTGTTGAGGAGTACCCATTGACGGTGACAGGAAAAATCCAGAAATTTATACTTCGAAACCAGGCATAGGACATGAAGAAATCTGGTGAATTATAGAAACATGCTATAAAATGAAACATCATATTATTATCATATTCATCTGATTATAAAATATAAAAGTAATTGATTATCAACATTGCACAATGATCGACGAAAATTAAACTGACAAGAAGGTTTAAAATTTATAACAAAAATTGTCTTAACCCAACAAAGAAAATTAGGATTAATAAACTTTAATAAAAGATAATGACTATGTTGTCATATATAAATCGGAAAAATACATAAAGCTTACCCAGTTGAGGGCAGGGGATAAGTTCCAGACATCAGATGGAGCTTATAGGCATATCAATTTTATCAATAAGCCCTTTGGCTCACAAGTACCTGCTTTCAATAAAAATAATCAGCATGTTTATGCTTTACATCCAAAATCCACATTAATAACAGAAACTCTGGCTCGCAAAACACAAATCCTCTATTCGATGGACAATTCAGCTATCCTATTTAAGCTGAATGTATCGCCAGGAAACATAGTAGTCGAGGCAGGGACTGGAAGTGGTTCTCTCTCTTGCGCATTTTCTGAGGTATTAGGGGAATAAGGAAAATTATATACTTTTTAATTTAATAAATAAAGAGCGTAGATCACCAAATAGTTTTTTTAGAACTTGAATAAAAAAAATGTTGTTTCCACTTGGAGAGATATCGTTAAATAAGGTTTTAGAATATAAGGTGTTAATTATAAGGCTGATGCATTATTTTTGGATGTCCCCAATCCATGGGCTGCAATTCATCACACTAAATAAATCTTAAAAAAACGTAAATTTAACTATAATCCTTAGATGGAAAGATTTGCTGTTTCTCACCCTGCATTGAGCAAGTGCAAAGGACATGTGAGCAACTGAGAAAACAAAAATTTAAAAAGTTATAGACAATTTAATGTCTAAGTCGATAATATGAAATAAATGGAGAAAAGGAGATATACTTATAAGGAATAGAGGGTACTAAAAAGGTGAGCACCTGCAGCAGAGGAGTGCATAACAATCGGGGTCACACAGGATATCTGACATTCGCCGTATCTTGCTGATAATTTCTGTGCTATATTGGAATTATAAATGAATTTATTTAAAAATCTTATAAAATATATAGAGTTGATCTTCTCATATGTAGCTGACAAAATAATCAACAATTTGCCCAAGCCAAAAGGTTAATTACGTCGAATGCTCGAAATCAGGATTGCATTTCGGGGAAGTGTGCAATATGGTCTGCATCGAGGCCAGCTGCCTTGAAGATTTGATCTGCTGCTGTGCATGCATTGAATAGAGTCATAAGAAGCATATGTAAAAAGTGAAGTGATATAGAACAAAACCATTGAAAATGATAATGAACGAAGCTAAGCAGCAGTCAGAACTCGTAAAACCTACTAATTTCAATATTGATGTTATTCTAGATATCATAAATGCCACATAGAAATAAGCAATAGATGTATCCATATGCTTATATAGACTTTCCAAGTATACAAGAAGTAGATAATGAGTAGTCTTGACTAAATCTAAAAATCATTACTCGGTTACTACAGCTCTATTAGTGAGCAAATCAAACTCAAAAACTCAGATCCTAAAACCGAAGTTGCCACTGCATTTGATGAAATTTCAAAAGCAACAAATACGGATGATTTAAAAGGATGGGTGAAAAAGATAGTCGCAATGATACCAAATAAGGAAAAAGAAAATTAAATTTATACGGATATAACTGAGTAATAACTAATTGACATTTTGAAAAGCAGAAATACATAGATCAATGCAATGATGTCTAATAATGTACTTGAAGTAAAGAACAAGCTGAAAGAATACAAAAAAGGACTATAGTAGGCAGTCAACAAGACTAATATCTGGAAAGCCCCTCCCAAGTACAAATTCTCACCTACTTTCAAACATAATGACATTAAACTGATCACTGATTATCACATAAAGTCACAGAATACTTCAGGGTACAAGTTCGCAATAATGGAGCCCAATCTTGAAAAAGGTACAGCGAATAAAACATTCCATTTCAAAATAAAAGAATGTAACTCCAACTGGATTGCCATCGGTATGTGTCATAAGAATATCGTGGCTTCCAAGAATTACACGTTCAATTTTAGTACCCTTGGACATGGTGGATATATGATCAGTGCGAATGGGGGTACGTGGTCCAATAACAACCAATAATTTAATAATAAAGTGAAAGTAAAATATATTTAATTCGTAGGCTTTTAAATTCGCCAAAGGAGACGTCATCACAGCTGTTGTCAACATTAAATAAACAAAAGTAACATTCAAGAAGAAAGGAGAATCATTTGACATTCCCTTCTCGACCATCAACGGAGATGAGCTCCATCCATGTGTGTTGTTCTATTATGTTAATGATGAAGTCGAGTATCTCCCCGACTACAAAGAATGATTTAGTATTTATACTCAATAGTTTATCCATAATAATAATCATAATCAATTTATCAAAGTTTGAAGAATAGGGCCAATATCTCATCTGGTTTTATTGGGTACGGGAGGGCCAGATTTTACATTGGAGGGAGCAGGTATATCAGATAATTTTTGCTTTGGATTATCCCTGCTTTGCCTTTCTTCATCAAATAATTTATATAGTCATTGAAAGCATTGATGTTTAAATTGTTTGACGCTTTGAACTTGCCTGCCATTACATAATCTTCTCTTGTGATCCCCTCTTGAAGGTCTCCTCGGTGAGACACATTTAGTATGGATTACAGCTCAAATGGAACTTTGTGGATTAAATTAAAATCAACTTACACTTTGAACTGCTTTTTTCTAGTTAAAAATCCTACCCAATCTGACTCTTCTTGATCGGCTGACTGCTACTTCTAGGCGAACTATCGGATCATGGCGAAAATATCTGTGTCGTTGTTCGATGGCTGATGATTTTGTTGGGCAATCGATTGAATTGGTTTTTGTAGTTGTTGTTGCTGCTGTTGCTGTTGCTACATTGATTGCATATATGGATTTATTGTTTTGTTGTTGACTTGTATCTGATTGCCTGATGCTGCATTGTGTTGTCTTTTAATTTGATACCTTAATTGATTTTTCACATTTGGACATTGTCTTGTTACTTTTTAAGAATCAAGTAAAAGAGTGACTTAACTCTTTCTGTCACCCAAAAACTTCTATCTTTGAGGTCTGATTCGTTCCCTAGCTCGCATTGCTTGAGTGATGGTCTAATATTCGACAAGAGCATAAGTTTTGTATGGCTTCATGGCAGGAATTTTGACTTAGATATTGCGAATATAGCCAAACTTATCGAAAACTTCTCTGAGATGGGGCTCGGTGTTGTAGGGAGGTTAATTTTTAACAGATGCGTAGACAACAGGGACTAAATCATCGAGAGACTCAAAATTAATGCTATTAGAAACAACATTCCATCTTTTAACATGGTCAGCAAAAAATATTTTAAAATTAGGATTATGCATATTATGTATTCTCATATTAATATTATGATATTCCGCACAGGCATTGGAAGCGTCTTCAACTCGATGGAATTTCACATATGCAAAATTACGCACTATTTATATTTTTTATATTTAACCATATTGCTTCATTATTTATTGTATAAAATGTTAGTTCATTTCTTGAAGCCCGCTAATAAATAGCTCTCGCACTAGTATGCACTAGTGGATTCTTTCGATTGAGTTAGCTTGGTCTTTTATTTACTCCTGTTTGCTTGTTGACATTCCCCTTGAAATTTATAAGAGATTTGCATCGTAATGAATTTGGTTGTTTCTTATAGCTATCCTCAGTCTTTGCTACAATTATTCAACATTCCTTTCTGGGTAGGTATCAGGCTATCTTTATCTCCTCTCCACTTATCTAGAGTTACTTCTTCCTCTTTAATTGCTTTTGTCGTATCTATACCCTTGTCTTTAATTTGATGATGATCTTGACCTTTTTCTTCGCCTGCCATCATAGTCTTATTTTTAGTTGCTCCGATCTCTTCGATAATTTTTATCTCTTGACCGATCATAGTGATTGTTATGCCCATAGCTACGATAGCTGTGGTGATTTTGATGATTATTGTACATAAAATATTATAAATATAATTGGTTCAAATCTGATAAATTTTAAAGTATATGACTACTCATTCTAAGCTGGAAAAAATGAATCAAGATATTTAATAGAGGACTAAAAATTTTATTCACTATGGAAAGTATGGCTCTAAGTGGGAATAATAGTCCTTGAATAGTTTTAATAATTCTTTTAGACTCACAAACCTGTAAAAACATCCAACTAGCCCAAGAACCTCCTATGAATTTTTAGACAAACAAATCAAGGAGTAATAAAATAATCGAATTTCAACACAAAATTCGAAAAACTATCAATTTGTTACTCCACAATACCAGCATTACTACTATAAATCAAAATTGCATATTCAAGGGAAAGGCCAATAATCTGTTGATAATTAAAGTTATTAATTTTTAAGCAATATTAGACAGTAAAGCGGAAAATTAGAAAAGAAACCGATATAATAGAACAAATAAACGTTAAGTTAATTTCATGACATGAAAGATCAAGCTGATAGAGAAAAATAATTTTTTTAAGCAGGAGAAAAATAAGTAGGAAAAGCTGGACCCTCAAACTTTAATCTGAAGAACAATTTCGCAACTTTATTGGAAAAATTAAAGAAAAATCTGTTTAGATAATCTAATGATGAAATCTCTGCTAAATATAAATTCAGAGATCCTAAACAACTTCCAGAATAAAAAATAGAGAATCCGAAATAGATTTATTTTCAAGAGGTCAGCCCAATATAGTACAGCCAAAAATTCATGAAACCCTCTGATTCATCATTTGAAAGTGTATGGAATTACATACTAATCGCAATCGGGATTTTTTTAGTCCTTTTTCAAATACTTAAATGATCATGAATGTGACCTTCTTACTTTTTTTATATTTAGTGGAATAAATTATATTTTTTCAAATATCATGAGATGGAGTTTCCGCTAATTGAACTTAAGTTGGGTTTGATTGTTTTTTTTCATCTTTTTCTTCATTTTTTTATTCTTTTTATCCTTCTATTTTGTTCTAAGAGTCTAATTTTATAGATTATTTGATGTTATCACTTAGTCCTCCATCTAATTCCTCCACAATATTTTGATATTTTGCACTTTAGGATACCTGCTGTCTTGAATATTGTTAGATCATCTCCTGATATCTTTGAATTTTCTTTTTTCTCAGCAAAAATATGACTCCAGCGGCAACAACTGTAATTAAAATTAAAACAGCTCCAATTATGTAAGGTACGGGATTAATTTAGCCTACTTTCCATAATTTAATGGTTTTAAAAACTGGGTAGACGCATACGTCGTCACTTTCTATGTCTCCAAGCATCTTTTTATCAATGTTAAACTTTTCGAAGTATTAATCTGAACACTATGCTGTAGTTTTTATGATAAGTGATGTCTCTCCGAGTTAGTTGTCATCATTGGTCGAGCAGGTGATATATGGAGGTATAATTTTTATTCTTCCAATATCTAATCCTTCCTCGTCTGCACTTATAAAGAAACTTTTAAATAGTAACAGTTTGTCCAGATTTTTATCTTCAAAGAAATTAACAAGCCTCCCATAATAGATCATTGCAAAAGAATTTCGTCCAACATAAGTCGTGATGGGTCCAAACTGATAAATTTCTTTAACTTGCACGTTAGGATAAGGAGCAACAGTCTAGATGACCTTAGGCCATTAATTCAACTTTAAAATTCTAATTTGACCACAATACACATATAATGTGCTCTAATACATGTACATGAGGCTACAATAGGGAACATCACTTAACAAATTTGTTTCCTTAAGCGTCAAATTTGTTTAATTTTTTTACACGGCAAACGCGCGAATACCCCAATATTTGTCCAAAGTAAATAGAGTTTTCTTTTATCCCCAATATACCATGTCCTCCAGGTTGGCCTCCCTCCCTGCACTGATGATCGTTGAGTTAAATTAGTACTATTTTTATACCCTGACGCCGTCATATTCATAGATATAAACTCCATAACTTTTACGTAAAATAGCAAAATGGGTATCTTAAATAAAAATCGCAGTTTGGAATTACTTGATTGGTTCGTATCCCTAAAGAACCCTGGCAGAATAATCACTAATCTTCAAAGCATAGTCTCCATTAATAAATAACAAATCAGACTTCATTTTAATAAAGTAACCGACTTACAAAAACGTATTCTTGTCGATTCCTTCAATGGCTATCATTTTGGTTCCGTTTATTCTGTCATTATCTTCCATGGTGACAATGGCCAATCTGTGATTTTTGAACATGATATAGATTTTTAAGTCTTAATAATAAACATCAAGCAAGTATTGAGAATATTGGCTAAATTAATGGATGAGTACATTTATTAAAAATTGTAAAACACGTTTGGTCTTTTTGGAACTCCTTGAAATAATATTTGATCTATTATATTGAACTATACTTCTGGCCTGTTTTACCTGCACGGTCGAAATGCATTTGGGCCAGAACTATCTCGCTTTGATACTGATTTCTCTCGAACTTAATTAAACTGAAAACGCTCAGGCAGGATTGACTGTGTCCCGAGCTTAGCTGTGAACACCTCTGGATCATGTACAGCAGGTACTTATATTTTTTTACTCCACCCTACACTACTCAGAGCCACGCAGCAAAATATGAGAAACATGAAAGTAGATGAACAAGACATTATACAAATCTTTTTGAATATATTGATAATTAAAAAAGCAGCCTCTTATAAATAGAAGAATTTATATAAGTTTCAATGTGAATACAAATAATCCTTTATAAACTTATTAGCGACGAATGTAAAAACAGTTGAATTTTTATAACAAAAACATCATAATAAGTAAAAATCGTTTTTAATAAAGAATGAATCATTATGATTAAAAACATATATTTCATGAATTATTTAACTCCAGCAGCAATTTGTTTGCTATGTCTTTTTAAATTCCTTGCAAATCCAGCAGTCTTCGGATATATTCGTTTGCTTTCTATTTTTTCCCGCACCTTATGTAGTATCTGCTTAAATATTATAAACATTCAGACGTTTCTTTGTCGTTTACTTGCTGTTCTTATTTTCTACGTAGATTTTTTTAGAACGCATCCACAGCTTTCAATTAAAATTAGGGCCCCATTGTATGATATAGTTTAGCCATTTGGTGGATAGCAATACCTTATCTGTCCTTTGAACACTCTGCCCTTTCATAACATTTTTGAGCTTCAGTCGCCTTCCCAATCTTCTAATAACAGCTTCCCATTGCATTCCACATTCTTGCATCCTTTGGTCTAGAGAGGACAGCTCGACTGAAATAATAAAGAGCATAATGATTCATATTCTGAATTTCATATGTTTGACCTAGACCATACCAAGCTCTAAAATCTTTAGGATCAATTTAAACAGCATTTCTGTAGGCTTCGATAGCTCCAGGGATATTTTTCATTTCCAGATACTAATGACCCATTAAAGTCCAAGCAGCTAGACATGTTCGATCAAGTTTCAGTGCTTTTCTAAAGTACACAATTGCTTTCAAATGCTCACTCATCAAAGAATAGTAATTTCCGATAACACAGCATGTCTCAGGGTTATATTTGTTATTGTCGAACTGCCTTAGAGCCAGATTGGCAAGCTCTCCTTGATTTTCTTTGATATATAAAATGTTAGAATATGTGTCCATATTTTAAAATCGATAGGGATCAATTTCCAACAATTTTTGAAACCAATCTAAACTAGGATCGAACTCTGAATAAATATGATCGTACATTGATTGTTATAAAATGAATGAGCTATTTGATTCATAATAAAATTCGAATTTTTGAAGAAGCAGAGCATCCCATAGTTTAGTTAGATACTCATATCATTTTTATATTTTTACAGGCAGAAGGAGCTAAAGAAGAAGTTTTTCATCCAGTGGTCATTGATACTCTTGATCAGATGATTCTACATAAATAGATTTATTACTAGATTTTCGGATTAAATAATGCCGCATAGCTCTATCCAACATGACCATAAATATGGGAATTTGTTAATAGATTCGATAAAAATAGTTCTAGCTTCGGCTAATCTTTGTTGTTCTTTGAGTATGAGCCCATACAAATAAAGATTCAGCCCATTCAGACGTTTTTCTTCATTAAGTTTTTTCAATTATCTGTCGAGCAACTGAATCTCAGGATGTGAGCGTATTTTGTTACTGTTTTCTGCATAAGAAGAATATTTACAATTTTAATAGATTTCCTACTCCTTACGGATCAATCCATTCATCCAAATGCTGTAATAGTAGTAAAAAATGACGCTCTCATTATCTGGGAATCTGATCCTGTACTCTTTTAGTATATGCACACACTTTTTATATTCTCGTAGTTCAAATAAGTTTTTGATGAGCAGGAGAACTGTTTAGACATCTGTCGGATTTGACTGGATGGGATTGGACTCACATTTGAAAGGATTTTTTTGCTACGTGTTCGTGTTGTTATGGATGAACGATCTTATGAGGAATGATGATTATATTTATGGTTGAGTAGTAATGCCCAACAGCAGCTATCCAATCCTTCATTATCATATAATTACCATTTGGCACTATGGGTCAATGAGTGCATGGTCAGATATTGCAGAGAATTTTGTAGTTAATTGGAAACGATTTGGAGCATGGGCATTTTAACTAATAATCGATCATTTTGTAGCAGATTTGGGAATTAATTGGTTGAGGATGAGTACATTGTCTTATAATATTTGAAATTTAAACAAATTATTATTTATAATCTCACCTATTAATTTTTATGAATTCAAAGTAATATGAAAAAAATGAAAAATTTTTCTATTTTTCGATAATTATCTTTTTATTCATTTTTTCATTATCATTTCTGCCACCTTTGCGATTATTTGCCTCCCTTTTAAGCTTTTGGTAGAAGGTCGTTATTTTAAATTTATTCGAAACTGGAAACTTAATAATTTATAAATTTGAAAGAAAATAATAGAAATAACTGATGAACAAGCTAAATTAAGCATCTAATGTTCTTTATATTTCTAATTTCCCCAAAAAAACAACAAAGCAAGAATTGGAAAAGCTCCTAGAACCCTGTGGAGAATTGCTATCTGTCAATATCATACAAAAACCTTAATATGCCTTTGCTTTTGTTTAGTTTGATGACATCCGAGATGCTGCATATGCAATCAAAGAGTTAGATCAAAAGCTTTACAATGGAATGAATTTGAAAATTCAATTTAAAAATAGAAAGAATAAAGAAAACTAATAGAATTTGCAGAAAAACCCAAATAAATTGGAAAAAAGTGATAATATCTCCTCTCCAATTGAAACAAATTCGAGCCTTCCACTTCAAAAACTTAGTTTAATAAATTTAGATATCAAAGGATCAGAACCATAAAGGTATCGTAAGAATAAAGAACAAATTTCTAAAATTAAAAATAATAAATATCAAGTTCCATCTGAGTATTCTAGGTCTAGATCGAAATCAAGATCAAGATCAAAGGGAAATAAAAAAGGTTATACTAACAATTCTGACCAAAAATACAGAAACTCCAATTACAAATAACGTGAAAAATGCCGTTCTTAATCTATGTAAAAATATCGTTCGTATAATTAGCATCCCAGATATGCTACATAATAAGATGTTGGAAAAATGTTCGACATA
>ERZ724506.480-NODE-480-length-13916-cov-8.386336_pt1 | contig 13916 bp, 18 predicted proteins | sample MGYA00376039_ERZ724506 | MGnify/ENA primary metagenome ERZ724506 (study PRJEB28724, sample SAMN07190887) | wastewater metagenome | isolation source: effluent of sewage treatment plant in Hong Hong | place: USA: Christiansburg, Virginia | collected 2016-03-01 ... | reverse complement strand
ATAGCGTGGTTCATTAGGGCGATTCTAGGCGTTTGGGGCAGGTGACGGCGAAAGACTACAATGACTGCCCCTTATTTGTATCTTATCTTTCGTTAGGTCAGGATAACCATGTCTGATTTAAGTCTCCAAAATCTCCAGTTACCGGTCTCTAGTTATTTTGATGAAGCGCTGTACCAGCGTGAAATGGAGGTCATTTTCAACAATGGCCCACGCTATGTAGGACATAGTCTGAGCGTTCCCAACGTAGGCGATTATTACGCCCTGCCGCAGGAACGTGAAGGCCGTGCATTGGTGCGTACCGCACAGGATAAGATCGAGCTGGTGTCGAATGTTTGTCGACACCGTCAGGCCGTGATGCTCAAAGGCCGAGGCTCGTTAAATGCCAACGGTGGTTCTATCGTTTGCCCCTTGCACCGTTGGACGTACAGCGGTGGTGGCAAACTCCTCGGTGCGCCCCATTTTGCACAATCCCCTTGCTTGGATTTGAATAACTACCCGCTTCAGGAGTGGAATGGCTTGCTGTTTGAGCAAAACGGACGCAACGTCATGGCCGACCTTACCGGTATGAACCACAGCGCTGCCCTGAATTTTGAAGGCATGGTGCTGGATAACGTGGTGCTGCACGAGTGCAACTACAACTGGAAAACCTTTATCGAGGTGTATCTGGAAGACTACCACGTTGCCCCCTTCCACCCCGGGCTGGGTAATTTCGTGACCTGTGACGATTTAAGCTGGCAATTTGCCGAGCATTATTCGGTGCAAAGTGTGGGCGTAGCGTCCCGCTTGGCGCGTGCAGATGCTTCGGCGGCTGGATCGAAAATCTACCAGCGTTGGCACGATGCGCTACTGAATTACCGCAACGGCGAACCACCCACCCAAGGCGCGATTTGGCTGACGTACTATCCGCACATCATGATCGAGTGGTATCCCCATGTGCTGACGGTTTCCACCTTGTTCCCGATGGGGCTGAATAAAACCTTGAATATGGTCGAGTTTTACTACCCCGAAGAAATTCAAGCGTTTGAACGCGATTTTGTGGAAGCCCAGCAAGCGGCGTACAACGAAACCTGCCTCGAAGACGATGAAATCGGCGAACGCATGGATGCGGGTCGTGCCGCGCTCTTGGCGCGGGGTGATAACGAAGTCGGCCCTTACCATAGCCCGATGGAAGACGGAATGCCGCATTTCCACCAGTGGTATCGCCGTCAGCTCGGTTTGTAATCGGTTGCCATCCAAATGCAAGCACTTTGGATGGTTTTGGCTGCGTTTTTCTTCGCCACGATGGCGGTGGGGATTAAATTCGCCTCGCAAAGTTTTCATGCGCTGGAAATTTTGTTCTATCGCGGGCTGGTGAGTTTGGTTTTTATGGCGATCGTGTTGCGTGCCAGCAAGGTGAGCCTTGCCACTGCCATCCCCATGATGCACCTGTGGCGCAGCGCTATTGGCGTGTTTGCGATGGGTGCGTGGTTTTATGCGATTGGGCATTTGCCGCTGGCGATGTCCATGACGCTCAATTACATGAGCAGCGTGTGGGTGGCGGTGTTTGTGGTGGCGGGCGGTATGCTCTACGGTCGCGTGCGGGATAACAGCTTGCTGATGGGGACGGTGTTGCTGGGTTTTGCCGGAGTCATCATCACCCTGCGCCCCACCATTGAACAAAATCAACTGTTTGCGGGGCTGGTCGGTTTGCTTTCGGGCATGGCGGCGGCGATGGCGCAGTTGCAGGTCACCGCACTGGGCAAAGCGGGAGAACCGGAAGTCCGAACCGTTTTTTATTTCTCGCTGGGAACGACGCTATTGGGAACCGCAGCCGCATTGTTCCAACCCTTTACGCCTTGGTCGCAGGTGAGTACCGAGGCGGCGATGTGGTTGGTTCCGATTGGAATCTTCGCCTCGCTCGGTCAATGGTGCATGACCCGTGCCTACAGCCACGGTGCAACGCTGGTGGTGGCGAATATGCAATACAGTGGCATTGTGTTTGCCTCTATCTACAGTTTGGCGTTGTTTGGCGAGCAAATTCCCCTACTCGGTTGGCTGGGTATGACATTGATTGTGATTAGCGGTATTCTTGCTACCATTTTGCGTACCGCGTATTTGAAAAAAGTTTCCATTTCTAACGAAGTAACAAGTTAAAGAAAGTTGAAGCATGTTCACCGGAATTATTACTGCCGTTGGCGCATTACAAAAACCCATTCCTTTGGGCGAACCACCGTACTACGGAAAACGCTTGTGCATCCATTGCCCGCCGGCGTATTTGGAGGATGTGGGGCTGGGCGATAGCATCGCACTCAATGGTGCGTGCATGACTGTCACTACGCTCGACAAAGAGGCGGGGATTTTTACCGTCGATATTTCTGCCGAATCGCTGCAAAAAACGACGGGCTTGGATGGTCGGGGTCGCGTGAATCTCGAAAAAGCCCTGCGTGCCAGCGACCGTTTGGGCGGACACTGGGTATCCGGTCATGTGGATGGAATCGGTACGGTGAAATACTTTGAACCCGTGGGTGAAAGCTGGGAGATGCGTATTCTCGCGCCGCTGGCATTGGCAAAGTATTTTGTTTATAAAGGTTCTATCGCCATCAATGGCGTGAGCTTAACGATTAACACCGTTCATGATTTACCAACGGGCTGCATGATTTCGATTAACCTCATTCCCCACACCATTGAACACACCATGTTATTTGATTTGGCAGCAGGAAGTTGGGTGAATCTCGAAGTCGATACCGTCGCCCGTTATGTGGAGCGAATGTTGAGCGTAAGCACCGCAGCGGGGACGGCGAAAGCGTAATATCCATGACCACCCTCTACGCCATCCCCAACTGCGATACCGTGAAAAAAGCCCGTGCGTGGCTTACCGCGCAGGGTATTGCATACCAGTTTCACGATTACAAAAAACACGGCGTGCCAGCCGCGCGGGTGAAGGTTTGGATGGAAACCTTGGGTTGGGAGCCACTGTTGAATAAAAAAGGCCCTACGTGGCGCAAACTGGAACCCGCTGTGCAAGCGGCGGTGGTCGATGCCGCGAGTGCTTTGGCGTGTATGCAGCAAAACCCCAGCGTCATCAAGCGCCCTGTGATTGAGTGGGACGATGGGCGCATTACGGTAGGGCTTGTGGGGCTGTCCTAAAATCAGGGGTTTTATCCCTGAACCCCACACTATGACAACTACCCCAACTACCCATATTGACGGCGTATCCGTCACCACCCAAGCCAATGTGTACTTTGACGGCAAATGCGTGAGCCACGGCATCACCTTCGCCGATGGCACAAAAAAATCGGTCGGCGTAATTTTGCCCGCCACCCTCACCTTCAACACCGGCGCACCGGAAATCATGGAATGCGTTGCCGGTAGCTGCGAATACCTACTCGACGGTGCAACCGAATGGGTGAAATCCAGCGCGGGCGAGCAATTCAGCATTGCGGGCAATTCCAAATTTCAAATCCGCGTGACCGAAGGTTTTGCGGCTTACCACTACATCTGCCATTTTGGTTAATGTTCGGCTAATGTTGGTTGATTGACTCTTATTTTTATAGCACTATGTCTAATACTATTCTTCAAAATCTTCCCGTTGGTCAAAAAGTGGGAATCGCTTTTTCCGGCGGACTCGATACCAGTGCCGCTTTATTGTGGATGCAAAAAAAGGGCGCGTTGCCCTATGCGTACACCGCGAATCTCGGACAACCCGATGAATCCGATTACGACGAAATCCCGCGTAAAGCGATGGAATACGGTGCGATTAAAGCGCGTTTAGTCGATTGCCGCCCCCAACTCGCCGCCGAAGGCATTGCCGCGCTGCAATCGGGCGCGTTCCACATCACCACCGCCGGACAAACCTATTTCAACACCACGCCACTGGGTCGCGCCGTAACCGGAACGATGCTGGTGAGCGCGATGAAAGAGGATGATGTGAACATTTGGGGCGACGGCTCCACCTTCAAAGGCAACGATATTGAGCGTTTTTACCGCTACGGTTTATTGACCAATCCCGCGCTGAAAATCTACAAACCGTGGCTCGACCAAGCGTTTATCGACGAGTTGGGCGGACGTGCCGAGATGTCCGCGTTCATGACCGCCAACGGTTTCGGCTACAAAATGAGCGCGGAAAAAGCCTATTCCACCGATTCCAATATGCTCGGCGCAACGCATGAAGCCAAGGATTTGGAACATCTCAGCAGCGGCATGAAAATCGTGAATCCGATTATGGGCGTGCCATTTTGGAAAGACGATTGCATCGTCAAGGCCGAAGAAGTCAGCATCCGCTTTGAAGAAGGCCGCCCTGTCGCATTGAACGGCGTGGAATATCCCGATTTGGTGACCTTGATTCTCGAAGCCAACCGCATCGGCGGTCGTCACGGCTTGGGCATGAGCGACCAAATCGAAAACCGCATCATCGAAGCCAAGAGCCGTGGCATTTACGAAGCACCCGGACTTGCTCTGCTTTTCATAGCATACGAGCGTTTGGTGACGGGCATTCACAACGAAGATACCATCGAACAGTACCGCGAAAACGGGCGCAAACTGGGTCGTTTGCTGTACCAAGGTCGCTGGTTCGATAGCCAAGCCATCATGCTGCGCGAAACCGCCCAACGCTGGGTAGCGCGTGCGGTGACGGGTACGGTGACGCTGGAATTGCGTCGCGGTAACGATTATTCGCTGCTGAATACCGAATCGCCCAACCTCACCTACGCGCCCGAACGCCTGAGCATGGAAAAAGTGGAAGATGCGCCTTTCAGCCCGTTGGATCGTATCGGTCAGCTCACCATGCGCAATTTGGATATTACCGACACCCGCGCCAAACTCGGTATTTATTCCAATGCCGGATTATTGTCACTGGGCGGCAATGCCAGTGGCGATTTTGTCAAACTAGGCAACTCTTAACTTAGATTAACTTCTAATAACTTCTACTTCCTTATAAGGATTTTTATGGAACTATTAACCGATCCCAATATCTGGATTGCTTTTTTCATGCTGGCTGCATTGGAAATTGTGCTGGGTATTGACAATATCATTTTTATTAGTATTTTGGTAGGTCGCCTTCCACCTGAAAAACGCGATTTTGGTAGAAGGTTGGGATTGGGTTTTGCGATGGTTTCCCGTATTGCCTTGTTACTCAGTTTATCGTGGGTCATGCAATTAACCGAAACGCTGTTCACGATTTTTAACCAAGCTTTGAGCGGACGCGATTTGATTTTATTATTCGGTGGTTTATTTCTGCTCTATAAAGCATCCCACGAGATTTTTATGGAAGTGGAAGCCCATGATGCCCATGGCAAACCCGATGAAAATCCATTAACTACCCAAGAAACGGTCAAAACTGGGGCTAATTTGTTCTGGGGAACGATTATTCAAATCGGTATTGTCGATATTGTTTTCTCGTTGGATTCGGTGATTACAGCGGTGGGTATGGTGGATAATATCAGCGTCATGATTGCTGCGGTCATGGCATCCGTCGCTGTGATGTTATTTGCTGCTAAACCCATTGGTGATTTTGTCGAAGCCCATCCATCCGTCAAAGTGCTGGCACTGGCATTTTTAACGATGGTCGGAACATTATTGATTGCCGAAGCGTTTGATGTCCACGTTCCCAAAGGTTATGCGTATGTGGCAATGGCATTTTCTTTGGGCGTGGAAGTATTAAATATCCGCGCCCGTAAGAAACGCCAAGAGAAAAAGGCCGCTCATTAATCTTTTTGCGGGAAGGCCTCTGGCCCCGTGCGTACCATTTCGTAATCGGATGAACGCACGCCCCGTAACAACACATCGGTTTCATGGGTGGTGATGCCCAAGGCTTCTAAACTTTGGGCGGCTAGGCGTAAGCTCGCCTCCAGCGTTTCAGGAAAGGTGTAGCGCACGCCCGCTTGGTGCAGGGCATCGCAAGTGACCAAATCACGCGAACGCGCTACGATATTCATCTTGGGGTGGTGCGTCAGAATCAGGGTGGCGGCCAATACCGATGCTTTCATATCCGGCATCGTTAGCACCACCAGTTCCACCGAATGCAGCGCGGCACTGGCAAATAATTCTGCATCACAAATATCACCAAAATAAACCGGATGCCCCTCGGTGCGCCATTTATCGACCAGCTTGGCATTGGTTTCAAAGGCAATATAGGGGATATTACTGCCCTCTAAAATTGTTCCGATGGTATGTCCCACCCGCCCATAACCCGCAATGACCACACGCGGCGGGATTTGGCTTTCGGATGCCGTATAAGCCGAATGCTGAAATTCCGAGGCTGGCGTTTTCTCACGCAGCCAGCGTTTGGCGATTTCCGCTCCAATACGTGCTAATAACGGGGTTAATAACATGGTGACCGAAATAACGGCAATACCTTTTACAAAAGCGGCGTTATTGATGATATTGAATGCTTTAGCTGCACCAAACATCACAAAACCAAATTCACCGCCTTGGGAGAGTAAAAAGGCAATACGCACGGCAGCATTGCGTCCAGTGCCAAAAATCAGGCACAGCACAAAAATGACCGCAATTTTGATCGCCAAAATCACCGCGATGTGCGAGGCAAATTGCATCGGGTTGCGCACGATCGCATTCAAATCCACCGACATGCCCACGGCGACAAAGAAAAGGCTCATTAAAAGCCCTTTGTGCGGTTCCATACTCGCTTCAATTTGCAGGCTGTAGCGGGAGGTGGAGAGCATCATGCCCATTAAAAATCCCCCCATCGCCATCGACATACCCGCCACATCCATCGCCAACGCCGAGGCAAAAACCGCCGCCATTGCCGTCATAAAAAAGGCTTCGCGCTGATTTTGGCGTGCCATGTAGTCCAACACGCGCGGAACGACATAGCGCCCGCCCGCCACCACCAACGCAATCAAAAAGGCGGCAATGCCAATTTTTCCCCACAAAGCCATACCCTGCGGCAACGGGCCGTCATCCGCCACGATAGGAACCATCGCCATCAACGGAACCACGGCCAAATCTTGCATCAACAAAATGGCAAAGGCGGTTTGTCCGGTTTTGGAACTCATTTCCCCCTGCTCACGCAGCAGTTGGATCACGATAGCGCTAGAGGAAAGGGCAAAAATAGCGCCCAGTAGTAAGGCGGTATCCCAGTCCCACCAAAATAATCGGAAATACGCGCCAATGCACAGTGCCGTTATCAGCAGTTGTAACGAACCCAAGCCGAACAATACCCTGCGCATCGCCCACAGGCGTTTGGGTTTCATCTCTAAACCGATGAGAAAGAGCAAAAGGATGATGCCAATCTCGGTAAATTGACGAACCCCCTCGACTTCAATCGCAGCAGAAGGCCCCGGGGTGTTCGGCCCCAAAATCACTCCCGTGACCAGCAAGCCCAAAATCGACCCCAGCCCTAGCCGTTGAAAAAGTGCCACCGCTACTGCCGCTACTACAAGCAGTAAAACCGCTGAATAAATAAAGGAATGGGGGTCCATAATTCACTCTAACCCAGCATTTCTAGCAAAATGGCATGCCAGATTTTGGGGGCAATGCGTCCCATCTTTTTTCCAAGTCGGACTTTATCGACACAGCGCAATTGATCCAGCAGAATACGCGCATTTTTCTCTTGAAAAACCACTTCAGGACGGCATCCCAAAGGTTGTCCTGCACTGGTAATGGGAGCGATGATGACACGCGGTAGTGCCGCATTCATATCGTTGGGTGAAACAACAAGAGCAGGACGTGTTTTTTGAATTTCTGTACCAACCGTAGGATCAAGGTTGACCCAATACACATCACCCCGTTTGACCGCGCCTACCATACCCACTCACTATCGTCGGCAAGAAAGGTGGTAGCGACATCCCATGCCGAAGAATTTTCTTTCGCCATCTCTGATTTTTCTGATGCAAACCATCCTGCACGCAACTCACGTTTGACGGGTTGAATGACGATTTTTCCATCTTGCAACTGCATATCTACTTGATCTTCGATTTGGCACAGTGCCAAAAAAGCCGCTGGTATTAGCACACCGCGCGAATTTCCGATTTGGCGCATAGTGGTTAGCATCATCCACTCCATTTAGTCAAAAGTTGCAACATCGTTATAACAAATTATAGTACCACTGGCTCAGGCTCCAGCATCACGCCAAAGCGCTCGAAAACACTGGTTTGAATGGCTTGTGCCAAGTTCATAATATCCGCGCCTGTGGCGTTGCCGCGATTTACCAGCACCAGCGCTTGCTTTTCGTAGACTCCAGCGCGACCATTACCGCCTTCCACGGTTTTACCCTTCCATCCACATGAATCAATCAGCCAGCCCGCAGCCAGTTTATACAATCCGCTATCTAATTGGTAGTAAACCAAGCGGGGGTAGCGGGTGATAAGGTGTTCGCATTGGGTCGATGTGACGGTGGGGTTTTTGAAAAAACTGCCTGCATTACCGATGACAGCAGGGTCTGGCAATTTGGCGCGGCGAATGGCGCACACCCAATCGAAAATTTGGCGGGCGGTTGGATCGGTACACTGGTTTTCCACCATTTTGCGTTCAATATCGGCGTAACCTAAAACGGGCTTCCATGCGGTCGGCAGGGCGAAGCGCACACGCACAATCGCGGCACGGTTTTTCAAGGCCTGTTTGAATACCGAATCACGGTAAGCAAAAGCACACTGGGCGGCGTTGAGCGTGAACATTTTTCCGGTTTGTAGATCAATGGCATCCAGCGAATCAAAATGGTCTTGCAATTCCACACCATACGCGCCGATGTTTTGCACGGGCGCAGCACCCACCGTACCCGGAATGAGCGCCATATTTTCCAGCCCGTGAAAGCCTTGTTCCAGCGTCCATTGCACCCAATCGTGCCACATTTCACCTGCACCAGCTTCCACTATCGCGTATCGTCGCCCATTTTTTTCGATGGTTTCGATGAAACGGCGACCCATAATCTCCATTTTCAGCACCAGCGGCACGACATCGCCCATCAACACGATGTTGCTACCGCCACCGAGGACGAATGGGGGTTTTGACCCATATTCCGGGTCTGCCAACAGGGTGGCGAGGGCTGTAACGTCCGCTTCGTTGCGGATACGCACCAAGGTTGCGGCGTTGGCGGCAATGCCAAAGGTGTTGTGGGTTTGAAGGGGGAAGTTTTTCTCGATTAACATTCTGGCATTCTCTCATTTACCGATTTTTACCGATTTGCTCTTTTTACTCTTATTTACGGAACTTTAGTTTTATGCCTTCATTCGATACAGTGTGCGAAGCCGATATGGTCAATGTCAAGAACGGGGTGGAAAATTCTGCCAAGGAAATCGGAACCCGTTTCGATTTCAAGGGAACAGCCGCCGCCATTGAGATCAAAGACAAAGAAATCACCGTTATCGGTGATGCCGATTTTCAACTGGATCAGGTTCTGGATGTGCTGCGCGGCAAACTGACCAAGCAAAAAGTGGATGTCCGCTTTTTGGATGTGGGTGATCTGCAAAAAATGGGCGGTGATAAAGTCAAGCGCGTCATCAAAGTACGCAACGGCATTGAAACCGAGCTTGCCAAAAAAATGCAGCGCATCATCAAGGATAGCAAGATGAAAGTACAAGCCGCGATTCAGGACAACAAATTGCGCATCACCGGTGCAAAACGCGATGACTTGCAAGCGGCAATGGCACTCTTGCGCAAAGAAATCACCGATATTCCATTGGAATTCAACAACTTCCGAGATTGATACCATGAAACGACTTTCCATCTCCTTCGCTATGGCGGCGATGTTGCTATCAGGACATGTAGGGTATGTTGCAGCGCAAAGTGTGACATTCACAGGGTTGATGGGGAGTAAAGCCCTGTTGGTCGTCAATGGCGGACGACCGAAGACGCTGGCGGTGGGCGAAACCCATCAAGGCATCACCTTGGTGGCGATTCAGCCTGACAATTCCGCCCTCGTCGAAATCGCTGGCAAGCGCCATACTTTGTATATGGGCGATGCACCCGCCCGTGTCGGTGATGCGAATAAAACCTCTGGCAATAACCGAATCACCTTGGTCGCCGGTAAGAACAACCATTTCATGGTGCAGGGTCAGATCAATGGAAAAACGGTTCCGATGATGGTCGATACGGGTGCTTCCTATGTCTCCTTGAGTGCGCGGGAAGCCAATCGGATTGGGCTGGATTTTCGTTCGGGCAAGCGGGGCATGATGAGTTCGGCCAATGGGGTAGTATCTGCATGGCAGGTCAAACTCACCGTTAGCATCGGCGATATTGTGATCAACGATGTAGACGGTGTGGTGGGAGAAGGTGATATGCCGATGGTGTTACTCGGCAATAGCTTCCTCAACCACTTCAATATGACCCGTACCAAGGACGATATGGTGCTGGAAAAGCGTTATTGAAAGCGTTATTGAAACCGTGAAAATTGCAAGCGAAACCGATTACGAACATTTGCAGGCACTGTGGGCTGATTTGGAATCGGGGCTGGGCATTATTCTCACCCATCCCGAAAAAACCAGTCACTTCGTACAACGTGTGCAGCAATATGCTGTCTGGATGGAGGGGCTGTTAGCACAAGATACGGATGTCGGTCTCTACATCCTCTTTCAGCTTGCAGGCAATTCGGCGGTAGGCTATAGCACGGGACACGCGCTGATTTGTTCGGTATTGGCGCATTTGACTGCCGAGCAACTGGGCATGAAACCCGCCGATCGCATCGCACTCATTCACGCCGCCTTGACGATGAATGTGAGCATGACCACCCAGCAAGATACCCTCGCGGTGCAGGTGGAAAACCCCACGCCGGAACAATCCAGAATCATCAGCCACCATGCCAGCCGGTCGGCGGCGATGCTGCGGGTGATGGGGGTTGAAGACCCGATGTGGCTGCATTTGGTGGAAAAGCACCACCAAGACCTGCCTAACGATTTATTGCTCTCGATTTTGAATGCGGTGGATCGCTATGCCGCCATGATTAGCCCCCGCAGCTACCGTCCGGGGCGCAGTGCGGTGGAATCCATACGCGCGATCCGCAACACCATTGGTTTTGTGTTGGTGCGGGCGGTTGGGGTCTACCCCCCCGGAACCTATGTGCAGTTGACGAGCCAAGAATTGGCGGTGGTGATACGGCGCACTGGCCCCAATAGCCACCCTGACGTGGTGATTATCAGCACCCCCGAAGGCGAAACCCTAGCGCAACCACGGCTGCACGCCACCAAGGATTTACCGGTTATCCAATCCGCATTGCCCGCTTCGTTGGTGCGGGTGCGGATTCGGCATTTTCAGATTTTGCAGTTATTTCCCGCGACCTGAAGTCGGGACAATGGGCGGTTTGTTCGTGGATGACGCACTGGGTTGTGCAGTTTGTGGGCTGTTGGGCTGTGTGGTGCGTTTGAGCGCATCTTCATAAACCATTGGCGTATCCAGATTGTTTTCAATCAACCACGAATTCTCCAGACGATGCACGCGGTAGGTCACCATTTTGCTATCGCCCTCGGCATGTACTTCCAAGGGTTGCGCTCCGCTTTTGGTGGTTTTATTTGGGATAAACGAAAATCGCACATGGACTTCGCAGAATTTACCTTGGCAGACGAAAGAGATGATTTTGTAGTCTTTCACCAACGCAATGGTTTTCTTCCCAGTGGTTTCATTCGCGGGGGGGCTAATGAGGTACTTTTCACCCGGATAGGGCCACTGCATACGCCCCCCTTCGAGTTCAAACTTCAGAAATTCATCAACGGCTTTCTGTGGAGATTTCCACGCATGGGCATACTGAGAAGCCAGCGCTAAAGTAAACGCTAGCAAAATGGGGGCGGGTTTGATGAAGGTACGCATGGTACAAAATGAAGGCAAAAAAAGCAGTAGAGACAATTATTTGATTCGTGACTCAGTGCCTTTCAGCAACCGATTGATGTTTTCCGCATGTCGCCAAATCAAAAAAATAGCCATGACGGCAGTGCATAGAACGGCACTTTTGTTGATTCTCCACAAAGTACCGTCAAGCAACACATAGTAAATGGGAGCCATGATTGCAGCGGTCAGTGATGCCAGCGACGAATAACGAAAACGCCACGCCATCAACCCCCATGTCAACAAGACGAGGAGACCCAGCATCCAATGCAAAGCGAGCAACACACCTAACGCAGTCGCCACGCCCTTCCCCCCCTGAAAGCGAAAGAATACCGGAAATAAATGCCCTAAAAACGCTGCCATACCCGCCAAGGCCGCTGTATCGTGACCTAAACCCCAATGTGCGCCCCATTGTTGAATCAGTATCACTGGAAAAAAACCTTTCAGGGCATCCAATAGCAGCGTAATGACGGCGGCTTTCTTGCTACCTGAGCGTAAAACATTGGTCGCACCCGGATTTTTACTACCGTAGGTGCGGGGGTCGTGCAATCCCATTGCATGGCTCACAATCACTGCGAAGGAAAGAGAGCCTATTAAATACGCCGCCCCAATCGCCAGCAGGGGAAAAAATTCTGTCATGAATGTCGATCCTTGGTCAATTTTTGCTGGGTCAATCTCTGACGGTTAAAACGGGAATGCCCAGTGCTTGTGCGGCATCGTTCAACGATTTGTCAAAGCAACAAAATGCCATATTGTTACCCAGATGCCAGTGCGCACGCTGTGCGCTGGCGAGCTGAACGCTATCATACGCCCGTAACCCAAAACGTAAAGCCAGTTCCCCTGCCGTGTGTAGCAAACCACCATCCAGCGCGAATTGTTGAAACATTCCCCATTCAGCCCGCAAACGGGCAAGCGCAGTTTTGGCAACCAGTGCCTGAACCTGCCCCATGCGTTCTTTTAACCCCAACGCAGCACACAACTCCACCCACGCGATTTGGCTGACGATGCAGTGGCTGGCGCGGTTCGCCTGCTCCCGCATCCAATCGCTGTGGCGCTCTTGGGTGTAGAGCTTGACCAGCGCAGACGTATCGCAAAACAAAATCACCGCAGACCCCGCAGTTCCATCACCCAATCGCTCATGGTCTGGGCATTGGCTTCGGGTTCAAACTGCACGGTTTGACCCAGTTGAAAACGCTGGCTAGCGGGTTGGGCGATTAACCCCGTATTGAGCAGGCGTTGCATCATTTCTTCATCCGATGCGGGGATGCCACTGTCTTCTACCAATACGGTTGGAGCCACCAGTTCGGCCACGACTTTGTGGTGTGAAGTAATCTGCACCCGCTGCCCATGCCGTGCCAGTGCAATAGCGGGTGCGGGGTTTGCTTTTAATTCCCGAATTGAAATCTGCATGAAAAGTGTCCGTCCGAATAATGGATAAAAGAATGCTAAAAACAATGCTACATCGTAGCATCAAGCCCGAGAGGTGGCTTTATTTGCAGGGTTTGCCGACTCTCAAAATGTAACCATTTCCGTGTGAGGGGATCGGTAAACGCCAGTGTTTTCGCTAACAGTTGTAAGGGATGGGCGTAGTGAATACTACCTTCGGGTGTGAGGATTGGATAAATTCCGTCGTTCACAATCGGCAAGCCCAGCGCGTTCATGTGAACCCGTAGCTGATGGCGCTGCCCTGTCACGGGTTGGAGTTGATAGTGCGCTAAATCCCCCACCACATCCAGCAATGCGATGGTGGTGAGCGCATTCGGCTCCCCCTCCACTTCCGTTTGCTGCATGAAATGGTGATCGGCGGTGATGCGGGTATGGCGCGTCAGTGGGAAGGTTAAATCGGGGTTCCACGGTGCGATACATTCATACGTTTTTTCCACCTCCCGCGCCCGAAAAAGCTGTTGATATATCCCCCGCGTGGCCACTTGTTTGGAAAACAGCACCAGCCCTGCCGTATCGCGGTCAATGCGGTGAATGGGGGAGAGCGTTTCTAACCCCAACGCTTTTTTAAGCCGCACCAAAAGCGTTTCTTGCACGTATTTGCCGGACGGAATGACGGGCAGAAAATGCGGCTTATCGACCACCAGCAAATGGTCGTTCTGCCACAAAATTGCGGCCTCAAAAGGAATGCGTTCTTCCTGCGCCACTTCCCGAAAATAGTAGAT
>ERZ724506.476-NODE-476-length-13938-cov-3.664122_pt1 | contig 13938 bp, 8 predicted proteins | sample MGYA00376039_ERZ724506 | MGnify/ENA primary metagenome ERZ724506 (study PRJEB28724, sample SAMN07190887) | wastewater metagenome | isolation source: effluent of sewage treatment plant in Hong Hong | place: USA: Christiansburg, Virginia | collected 2016-03-01 ... | reverse complement strand
ATGATCATATACGAGTTAAAAAAATTAAAAAAGAAAAACATTATGATTAATGAGCTCGTCATCATGGGGCCACTAATTTCTAAAAACAATAATCTTGTTCAAAATTTTGCCTTAGATAAGACTTACGCATAATAGTATGAATAAGTTCTTGTTAATCTTAAAAATTAGTTAAATTAAATCAGTTCTGAAATCTTAATATATGTTATGCCAGCATTAGAGGATGTTACTTCCTTATACCCTATACCCCAGCCAGCATATGCTTCTTAAAATAAGAAAATCAAAGTCAAGTATCTTAGCAATCCAGCTTCACTTAAAATCTAGGGAAGAAGATCCGTCTGCAAAATAGATTTGATCAACTATGATGTTTTAAAATGCATAGACACCCTTAAGACAGGAAAAAATACCAAATAGCTTAGACAATAAAATTTATAGACCTTTATAAAGCAACCTTTTTATCTTAGTAATACAACAACATCTCAAGACCCTTTTGACTAGGTCAATATCAGTTAGCTTTACAACAATGGAAATTTTGGTGATTTAGTCGTATTCAGTTCAATTCAGAATCCTCCATTCATTAATTAAGTAAATGGACGTATAGTTCTTAACATTGGGTCACTTGGAGTGGAAACAAACTTCACAGGGAAAAACTACATCGCATTTGCTTCAATTTACGAAGGAGATGGACCAGCAAGCCAAAGGATAAAAATATAGACAATAACAAGCGGATGAGGATGATAAGTTTATAGATATGATTATTTGATGAATTTGTTTAAAAAAAATAAAGAAATAAAAATGAATTATATGAGTTATAATATTTCGATTGAAATAAAATGAAGAATATAGAAGATTAATATCGAAGCATAAAAAACGATTACGGGTAAAAAATAAGTACAGGCATGAAGAACCGACTTTAAAAGTATATGAGTGTCGTGAGATAAATGGTAAAATTACAATTGATAAAAGGATTGTAATAGAAACAAGAAGATAAGATCACTGTATCTGTTAAAAATTAATTACTGAAATTTAGGAGATGTATTGAGAACGAATATAAAATAAACTTCACGGATTTCTAGGCATATCTATGGAAAATGGATAAAATATTAAAAATTTAAAAGCCTGCTTTATTTTAAAAAATTAAACTTTAATCCTAGTGCTCAGTATAGATATCCGCATAGGCCATAAAGAAAAATATTAATTTTCCCATTTTGAATTGTAAGGTTAAGTAATTATTGAAGGTAGGGACTGAACTTATCATGTAAAATAAATTCTGTGCATAAAATTTTAGTCAAACTGTTATTGTCAAGTTAATTGCACTCATAGCCATGAATTATAACATCCTTCCTTATCATTCTTTCACACATGCATTTTCTGTGTTTGTTATGTTAATTCAGTGCAAACATCTTTGTTAAAATTTATCCAAAGTATTTAGTTAATTTGATTTGTTTATAGCATCTGTAGCTGCATTAGCTCATGATTTGAATCATAAAGGAACGAACACGTCTTTTTAAATTAAGAAACAGTCTGACTTAGCTTTGATGTATAATAATTAAAGTGTTCTTGAAAATATGCATATCTCACAATTTTATCGTATTTGTAAAGAAAACCCTGATATTGATATCATCTCTCAAATGAAAAGCCCTGTCCAAAGGGAAAGTGCAAAGAGATTATTTAGTCGTTTGATCCTTGCAACAGATGTTGAGGGCCATAACAAAAACTTGAAAAAACTATAAGTTCTAGCTAGTTAGAAAAAATAATACAACGATTTAAAAACAAATGAGAAATAAGTACATCGATAGATATTTAGTTAATACTGGAGAACTTATTTCATGCTTGTGATATCGGTAACCCTTGCCTAGATTACGAAAATTACAACAACTGGTCCTTATTAATCGCCCATTAATTTAATAGCCAAGTCACAATGTAGAAAAGTGAAGGAGTTTAGATATCCTCCCACATGTAATTCGTAGATATTCAGACCCACTACCGAAGACAAATCGGTTTTATTGGTAAATATATAAATTAGATAGATTTCTTAGTATTTCCAATATGGAAATAGATAACTAATATTTTTCCAAATTTCTAACCATTAAAAAAAAAGATATAGTAAAATAAATTAAAACTGACTTCACTTATTGATAATTGATTTGATTAATAATTTTTTGTAGTTATATCATCTACTTTCAATAATATATATTTCAATTCATACATAAAAATGCCAGGACAGGATATATAAGTAAATTATACTCAACTGATTATCTACTTGGTGTTTACTTTAGCATCGATTATTACTAGTGCTGGTTTCTATGTCTATGTGATGAGTTTTAGTTAAATAAGTAAACATGATAGATAATAAATTAATAGTCTTATCTATAATTTTATAGCTGAGAGAGAGTCTTTCAAGCCAGAAGCCACTAAATAAGTCAATAATTTAAGTCAGAAACTTATATGATTTCATTAACTATTATTTATCATCAAATTTTGATATTTTTTCTAAATTGTATTTTTGGGTGAGTATTTATAGAGCTTAGCATTGGGCTGATGAACATATTATAAATGAATAAAAATTATAATAATATTCTAAACCAAATATCTAAACTCATACAACACTGAATGATAGATGAATAAACCTTCAAATTACAAATTAGTACATGTATAATAATGAACAGCCAATCATGATGAGATAAAGACTTGGGAGAAAAAGCTACAAATATTAAAAAAAGGGCTAACTGATGAGAGATAGTATAAAAAGCAATTGAATAGCTCATTAGAGCTCAAAAGGTAGAGATTTGTCAAGCTGGAAGGAGAAATTTAATGGAAAAATAGACAGAATGAAACTCTCAACAAAGAAATAAAGAACATAAAAGATTAAATATTAGAGCAAAGAAATAAAAAGAGGGTATATATTTTTTTATTCCAGAAATTAAGGGAGTACTTGTTGGCTCTAGAAAATTCTAATAACTAAAATAGCTCGGATCAAACCAAAGATCACTGAGTATTCATAAATTTTATTTATACTTAATTCTCATTATAAAATCACTCCATTGACTCCATTTTTTGTGAAGTTTATTCGATCAGCTCTTACATGATGCCCAAAAGCCTCATTTTTGTGTATTAATCTTTGCAGTCTACGTTCTTCGTCGCCAGATTTACAACTGCAAGACTTTCCTACTTTCTTTTAACAACTATGAAATCTTGGTTGATATAAGACTCAGGGTAGTCTTATTGAATAAGCTTGAGGACTATGTCCCATTATTTTGGAGCCTATTATAGATTTTTTTGACACTTTCTTTATAAAAGAGGGTCATAAAGAATATTAGAAAGAAGATAACAAAACTGATCAGCAATAATATCATTTTTAGGGCTTGAAACAAATTAACACAGAGCTGTCTTCCCTTTTTCAAGCAATGAAATCCTTATTTTATTTTTAATGATCAATAATTAATCACCTTCTTCACAAACTAGCCTCGCATCTCCAAATATTTTCTGGGCTAATACTTGAGCTAAAGTTAAGCCACCAGGGTACTTAACTATAATTTTCTCATAGACTTCCATTTACTTGAGCTCAGGGAAAAATTTATTTTTATCTTCTTGACTGACAAGAATTTTATGATTTTCTGTATTGACAATATACCCATCAAACTAACTGACCTGTTATTTTTTACTCTTCATCATTGTTTAGATATTGTTCTTTAACTAGCCAGGTATTAGATAATTCTATCTGATCTAGATCTGAAAATCTAGAAGTTCCTCATTTTTTGGACATGAAACTTGTTTTATTTCTGGAAATTATTTCTATAGATATTATTTGAGACTTTATGCATTCTTACTACTTCCGTGGACCAATATTACGTACATTGGCTTAACTTTTTTAATGAATTTTACAGTTTGGAGACAATCAGCATGAGCTGCAAAACTAATATCTAAGACTGATAATTTAGATCTAATTTATTTTTTATCATCATTCATACTAACGATTGTGTTACTTTTCTTCAAATTACTGGCTATGGTGCCCTCTGCACAGTATCCTGTAATAATGACTCCATTTTTTTAATCATGACACCATTTTTCTAACAAGGTTCTAGATTGCCCATTCTGTAACATTCCTGGGGTGCACATTACAACCATGGGATTGTTATCCTCTTGATCTATTTTTTCTTTACTTCTCAAATAATGAATATGTTTGTAGTCAAAAGGATTAATTGATTATTTGTAAAATTTTTATTGAATTTTTTCACTTAACATGTCAACGTAGTCCTCGTATATTCTTTTACACTTGTCAATCAGTTCGATTGTATAGTAAATTCTTATGTTTTTAAGTTATTCAATATTTTATTACCAAAACTAATCTAAAATGAATAGAAGTTATTCTGCTCTCCCTGCTGAGAATACAGGCAATAAACATTTGCCACCTCTTTTGACTATTTTCCTGACTTCCTCACGGAAATTTTGTTATCTTATATGTCTGTCCCTGTGAATGCTCACACCAAAAGTACTTTCTGATATCAGAATATCAACATTGGTAGGAGGAATTTCAGCTTTCATTATATACCGATCTTCCTCACAACTAAAATCTCCAGTATACAGAACTTTAACCCCATCAACTTAAATCACAAACATGGCAGCACCAACAATATGACCCGCTACATAAGGAGTTATTTTAATCCCTTGTTCTTCTACTTCTACTCCAAATCTAACATGACAAATTCTTGTGAGAGATTCTGTAACATGTTACTGAGAAAACAATACTTTTTATTAATTTCTAACTTTTAAAGTATCTTTAACCAAATAGTGATAAATGTTTTAGGTGGGTTTTGTCATGTAAACTTTTTTTTTGTAGTTATATTTCGCTAAAAAATATGGTAAGGCTCCACAATGATCTAGATGAGCGTGTGTAATGATGATCATCGACAAGTCCTATGCATTAAATTTATCAAAAAGAGGTAGAGCTTCCTAGCCACCTTTATTAATCATCAGACCACAATCAAGCATGATACTTTTGTTATTGATGGTTAATATGATGCATGACCTTCCAACCTAACAGCCCGCACCGAGAGGCAAAATGGAAACTTTCTGCATTGCTCTCTTTTATTAAATAATATGTATGATATATTGTAAAACAACAATGGGACTTGTGATGATATGATTGTAATTTATTATTTTTATGTTTATTGAATATGTTGCTATTGCTTATGTATTTATCAATATTCATAGGTGGGATCAGTGTTGGCCTTTCTGAAACCTGGTTTTCCACAAACGAACAATTCCTCCTTTTGAGTTTTACAAGCATCAGGATTTGTTGGGTTTTTACTCAAGCAATCCATGTATACTTCGTACTCTGGAGGACATTATTTTTTTACGATTCTCATTCTTGGTGCGTTAGGATCTTATTTTGGAAATCTCGCATTAATACAATAAGTACTCTAAACCATTTGATGAGAGAAGTGTGCTTCTCTTTTTAGCTGTGCCGAACATATATGATCTGCTTTCCATTTTTTTTGTTGATCGATTTCAATATAAATATAAATTTAGTCAAAATTTCAATATCACAGCATCACTAATATTTAAATATGCCTATTTTAAAGTCAAATATAGTTGGAGCCAATCTTTACACTGATTTTGCTACGATATTTTTAATGTTCCTTTTATATTCAAATTCTATAATGATTAATGAATAACATAATTTAATCCATATATAATTTAAATTCGATTTCGCGAAAAGATTTGAAATGGCACAGATTACGCAGGGTGATTTAAGAGGAAATGGAAGATGGACTAAATAAGAACATGAAAAGTTTTTACTTGGTAATCCTTCGATTATTTAGGTCTATAACTCTATGGAAAGAATTGGAAAAAAATTTAATAAGTCATTGGGACGAGGACAGGGTCTCAGATTCGCTCCCATGCTCAAAAATACTTTTTGAAAAATAAAGAACTAACTGAGGATCATTCAGAGCAGTAAGGAAAACAAGAGAGTCTTTTATGCCCTGATTCCATGACAGTTATTAAAAATAACTTTTCAAAAAAGATGGACTCTTTGGAGGGGTATTCTTGCTATATGAAATAAATGTAAAGTGTATGATAAATTAGAATAAAAATGACACTAGAACTCGAAAATTTTAATTTTTGGGATCAACTTATCGATATCAGCGCTTCCAAAGCTGAAAACTAATTTATAGGCTAAGTTTAAATTGTTCGAAAGGATTCATTTGTTACTTTTGATTTATGCAACGATAGTAAACAAGAGACTGAATCCCCATGCCTTTCTATAATTGGATGAGCCTATACAAAATAATATCTTGATATTTTCCTTAATTTTTAATCCTAAACACTGTATTATCCTTTCTAAAAAGTGCATCACTATAAATATAATTAATAATTTCTAGCTAAGATAATGTGTAATATTTTTTATATTCCAAAGTATTAATAAATTTATTGAATGTTTTGTATTTCAATACTTCTATGCATATTCTCTATCTTATCTATTTCATAATTATACTCATTACTTAAGAAATCCAATTCTATTGGTTATTGGCCTTGCGAAAAAGTTTGTGTGGTTGGTGGCTAATATTTGATGCTTTTTATTAAGAAATATTAGAAATAATTATTAAAATGAATACAAAAAAATAAGATAAGGAAGATGGAATTGTAGATGGTTTCTCTAGCGATTAATAATTAAAGCATGAATAGATAATATTTTAAGAGCAAAAAAAGATAGAGGTTGAAGTCTCGCACAAATAAGAAGTCAAATTTAAGATTCCTCCTCCGCAAGAGATTAAATCGAAATCATATTCTCTTAATCCTGATATGGCAACGGGGTATTATTCATAATAACATAGATGGGCTCCTAAAAGCTAACTTCCTGTACCAATTCCAATGTTTTTTTAAAGTAGACGAGTCGACTCTATTGTGAGGCGATTTTTAGAAAAAAAGATGGATAAAATGAAGCTCATATTTTTAGGTCCTAGATATTAAAATACTTTCTATGCCTGGTATGATAAAGCTTTTTAGTTTCCTTATTCTCATATCAGAGCTCCTCATAATATGAAATTTACTAACAGAGCTTTTTGTGGCCAGCACTGGGATGCTTAGAGTGGGCCCCATTTCGATTCTTTTTTCGAATCCGGAAATCTTGACTTAGTTATTCAAGTAGAATATTTTTTATATAGGTTGACTAATACGAATACGATATTTATTTAAGAGTTGATAGTAATACTCGAGGACACCTTCAATGGTTTAATTTTAAAGTTAACAACCTGTAAAAATTGCAGAAGTATCGATTCAACATCTGCAATTTGCAAAAAAATAGAAGTCTTTATTCAAGAGGGCAAAAACCCTATATATTTTCAGCAAAAAAGTACGAGAAAGAAAAAAAAGGCTGGTAGCAATCAGGCGATTCAATAAAATTTGACCAAAAAATAAGCAAAAGCGCCAAAATTTTAAATAGTTAGTAATTTTTTATTCATTTAGATTTTCTTCAGGTTACAAACTCAGCTTTGATTACTATACAGAGTACGAAAACGATAAAATACAAATGGCTTACTGTATCCCTTATACATATACATAACTTATCAGCTATTTAAAATCACTATAGAAAAAACTAGCAAGTACATCTAAATTTATTTCAGCAAAACAATTTTTTACACTAACCAAACTATGTAACTCACTAGGAGGTATTTAAATTCCTCTGATAATCATACACGAAAATTATAATAAAGAAACATAGGCAAAAGTATTCGAAAATAATGTTGATGGCTAATATAAATCTCCTAAAAAATGTATAATCATTTCGGGAAGAATGCACCCAGGCTAATCAAATGGGTCGCATATGATGCATGGATTTCTGGAATTTTTATGTGGTTAGTCTAAGTAAGCTAAGCTTTTAAGAGAAAACTTTGTTTTTAAAATTGTTCCCATGCTCAATCCAGATGGAGTTATTTTAGGTAATTATAGGACTGGAGTTTCAGGGAGAGACTTTAATAGATAATATAAAAATCCCGATAAATCTATTTTCCCAGAGGTTTATTCATTTAAGAAATTCGTAATTGAGAATAAAACCATGTATAAATAAAATCTACTTATGTTCCTTGACTTTCATGGGCACTCAACTAAAAAAAATGTATTTGTTTATGGCCCTTAATTCCCTATTATTCAAAAACATTACTATGAATGTAGAGTATTTCCCAAGCTGTTAGGAAATCATACCAATATGTTTAGATATTATTCATGTTCCTTTAAAGTTTCTGAGTTTAAATAAACTACTGCTCGAGCTATATTTTTAAGAAAAGTTATGATACCACTTTCATATACTATTTAAGCATCGAATGGATCATTTTATGACCATGAGGCACTTAAAGATATTCCTTTTAATTTACAAAACTGGGAGGAAATGGGAAAGAAAATAGGTACAGCTCTTGCTTAATATGGAGAACTCATAATATCCTCGTAAAAATTTAGATTAGAAAAAATGCAAAGCAGAAAGATTAAAAAAGATATAAAAATAAGAAAAAGTTCAAAAGGTAAACCTTCAAGCCAGATCCAACAAATTCAATTAGAAGCATATCAGTAGAAGTAGATCGCCCTTCTAGATACTCAGGATGGGCGAATAAAAAAGATATTTGAAGAAATAAAGAAGGCAGATGAAGAAAAAGAAATAAATAAAAACGAAGAAGATGATATAAGTGAGGGCAGTTCTGATGGAGAGGGATAGAAAGATGATCTATCTCCACAAAAGCTGAATTTTTTATTTCAAATAATAAAGAATAAAAAAACAAATGTTTCTGACAAAATAAAAAAGAAAATAGTAGAGGAATAAAATAAGCATTTTAAAACGAATGAACAATAATAGCCCAACGAAATTCAGCCTTTATAGTTAATTGTTAAGCCTATCGAAATGGAGCATGCTTCTGAACAATTCGATGAAGATAGAAGCTAATGTATTTTCAGAAATGCCAAAGGTTACTTCCTTAAAAATAAAAATCCCGTTGCTTATTTACAGTCAGAACCTAAAAAAGAAAAAATTGCAGCTAAGATTATTAATTTTAGTTTTATTGGCCACGCCAGGCCGATTGAGAGGAAAAATCTCAGTAGAGTAGACATGATAGACCCTGTAAGTCTCTCTAAAATTGATAGGTCATCAATAAATGAAGGGATGGAGCATAAAAACAAAATAAATAATAATAGAGTATTAGATTTATCAGACAATTCTTTTAGGCAGACTTGTTTGAATATCGTCTCCAAAGATACAGCTGGAACATTTAAGCCAAGCACTGATCGAAAAAACATGACATTTTTGAATATCAGTCCTCGAAAATTAGGATTAAAGGTAGACGAGCAGAAATATAGAAAATTTTTACTCGATTAGTTTCGAATTTGAGGTAAAAAATAGTACAAAATATTTGAATCTATAATAAAACCTGTATTTATTGCTATTGAAGATTAATAATAGAAAAAAAACTATTAAATCAATTATTAATAATAATATTTATCACCTTAAAAATCAATGGTAAAACAACAAATTATTCTTAGGGTCGAGGAACTCCTTCTTTCGGTAAACGACACCAAAAAACTCACACTCTTTGCAGAAGATGCGGTAGAATGAGTTATCATAAACAAAATCAAACTTGTTCTTCTTGCGCATATCCAGCAGCTAGACTTAGAAGATGTACATAAATTTTTATACTTAGATAAGTGGTCCAAGAAAGTTCAACAAAGAAAAGGAACTGGAACAGGAAGAATGAGATATCTTAAAACTATTCCCAGAGTTTTCAAGAATCAAATTAAAGGATTAGCAAAATGATCGAAGAAATATTTAAATATCACAATTATTTGCTTCTTTTAGTATTTTCATCACAATAAGTATTTAAATCAGTTTATTCTATCATCATCATCATCTTTTTTCTTTAAATTTTATCATGTTATACCATAGATATGAGACAAAATTGAAAATTAAGTTTCTCAAAGATAGGACGTATGAGGAATGTATATAAATTTGAAAATATTTATATTATAGATATTATTCATCATTAATTAAATAGTTACAAATTTAAAGATGTCTTAGGTCGAAGAAACTCTAAACAGAATGCAAACCCATAAAAACGTCCAAGGAATTGTTATTGTAAATCAAGAGGGAAGTATTATCAGAACTACCTATCAAAATTAGAAGAAAGAAGAAGGTAATAATTTAGCTAGGCTAATTCCTCAACTTGTCCTAAAAGCCAAGAGTACCATTCGAGACCTAGATACCTAAAACTAATTGAAATTTATCCGACTTAAAACTACCAAAAACGAGATTTTGGTTGCACCTGACAATTAGTTCATTCTGATTGTGGTCCAAGGTCAGAAATCTGAGGCAAAAGAAGAAGAGGAGGCTTGATAAATAAATTCAAATTAAATATTACTCAATTATAAAGCATATAGAGATAATTTATCAACCATTTTTTTATTGGCCTTGCAAATGAGAAAATGGAATTATATATTTTTTCCAACCTGCGTGGTTCTTGGGTAAGTGTCGGGAAATCATCTCAGCCAACCAAATAATATTTCTAATCTCTTGCTCCTTCAGTTTAATATAAGCATAGAAGACTGCAATTTGATTGCATTGATCGAAAGCTAATGCATATCTCCTGCATTATTCATCGTACATCAAATCATCCAAGGATTTTTGGGCAACAACGTTTTCTTCTTTTCTTGAAGGATCTGCAGCTTGACCCACGATATCAGCATAATTTCCCACTCCCCGCACTGTTTCTTTCAGTTGATCAACTGTTGTAGCGTTCATTAAAATGGATTTGGTGTCTGGGTATAAATATCCTAAAGATGGGCACAATTTTTTTCTAGCCTCTTGGATTTTAGCTGTTGTGTTGAGTTCTTTGTTTCCTATTGAGTTATAAATAACCTGGATAGTTTTAAAATCAGCCTCAAACTTGAGTAAGTCTTCCATCATTGCCCAAGAAGTTGAGTTAAGTTTTTGTGAACAAAATTAATAGAAGTCTTCAAGCCATAATTTCTTTAGTGAGGTTCGAATATATTCAGGCTTCATATCTCTGAAAATATTTTGAACTTCAGTCATAGTTCGTGATTAACCTCCTTCTCTAACCATTTATTCTTCCAAAAATGTCATAAAATATGGTCCAACTGGAGTATCAATAAGGACATCTCGATATAGACCAGAATAATCATCACCTTCTAAGACTTTAACATTCGAGAGTTCAGGATAATATCCAAGAGGATCAGCATTATTCTCAAGCAATTTCGTATCAACTTTATTTTTAACTCCTTCAATATAATTAACAACATTATCAATCTGATACTTGATGGCCAGCATATCAAGAAATTCAACGAGCATGCCTGTTGAGTTACACTGAACATAATTAATTTAATCAGCTAGTTTTTGTTTAAGTCTCTTTCTGATCATAGGGACAGAAATATTGGGGTTTTCTGTGTTTAGATATTGTCCGTAATCCGTGTCTTCCAGGAACTTAATTATTTTATTTAAATACCGATTTCAACTCTTCTAAGTTTTGACAGTTTTTAATTTGCTCGTACTGAGCAGGGGTGAAGAAGGATGATCTGAAACCTCGGATGATGCCCTCAGCGTAGCCGTTCTATACGGCGAAGGTAGCCATCTCCATATTTTTTTGATGTTTGATTAAAATAGATATTATTAAATAGCCAACATCAAATAATATCAATCTCAATAAAAATAAAGTACATAGGAATGAAGAGAAATAGGAATATTTAAAATGTCATTTTATAATCATGAGGGATGGATTAGAAGGAAATTGATTCACACTCCCATATTGAGCATTTCCATTGTTAAAGTTAATCATTGGTCCACCCAAATGTATTGGTTGGATTAATTGCTGGCTCATTGACTGAGGACCATAATTATTTATTATTTGTCCAGGGACTGTCTGGTATTTCTGGCTAGATTGACTTTATTTACTTATGTTGGGTTGGATTGTTTGGGTAGGTGGACCAAATGGTGAATTTAGATCAGATGGAATATTATTAACAAAAGCATTGAATTTAATTTTAAGCAGTTAGATATGCCCTGGTGATAGTTTCTTCGGTTGCTATTTTACAATATTTTATAATTTAGAAACCACAATGATATCAGGTATACTAACAGCCTATAAATGCAAACCCAACAACTCAAACCAGATGATCAAATAATCCGTAATAATTCCCACTTGATTTCGATTACTAGGAAAATTACTCTGATTTTTATTATCTAAGAGGGTTAGACATTCCATACATGATTATTTTATCATTTTTCGATAGAAGTTTATAGCTTATGGTTGAGTAAATTGTAAACTAGCTAACATATCCAATTTTTATTTATAAATATTCTTCTTTGAGGACGGCTATTTCGAATGTAAGAGATATACCTCGTCAAAACGATTTTTTAAATATTGAAACTATTTATAATATTACTACAGTTATTGCCCTGCGATCTGGTACTGTTGATCTACTGAAGATTCAATCATATTACGATGACGGAATAATGGAAGTAGTATCTGGTTTATTTTCTACGATTTTAATTATACAATAAATTTAAGCAAACGATAAAGGAATAGTAGGTACTATGTGTGTGGTTTTATTGAATTTATTTTTTGTTGGTCAGTTCGTTATTTTGTCAAACTTTTTCTTCCTTGAAATTGGTTGTTCTATTGGGGAATTGGTGAGATTTTGTTTATTGAGTTGTTGGGCATTACGATTTGATTTGAAGACTGTTTAACTGGAAGTTCGGCTTTGAAGAATTTTATGTCTTTTGCTTTGGTTGGTGACATTGGTCTTGATGTAGGTATTATTTTGGGTTGATTTCCAGGATTGTCATTAGGATTAAATGTAGGCATTTGAAATTCATTGAGGGCAGTAGACCCATAAATATTTTGAAGCCTATTCAATTAAATATTTATAAGCTCACACAAACTAATAGAGTCAATCCTATCCTTTAAATTCTTCTTAAAACAAGCACAAAGTATTTTTTTTATTTATTCATTTTGAATATTTTTTATCCTTCCACTTGTTAAGTTATTAGCCATCTATGAATATGTAATGGTCCGATCTGGAGTTTCTCCTACTAATAATTCATACAATATTATTCCTATCGCCCATATATCGCTCTTATGAGTGTAATGATTTTATTTGTAAGATTATGGGCTCATGTATGCGGGTGACCCTACATTGTAAGCTATCTGAGGTTTTTTCTATCCTACGAACTCGCAGAATCCAAAATCAGCTATCTTGGCCTTACCCTTACTCAGGAAAATATTCGATGTTTTTAAATCTCGATGGATTATACGATTTTATTCAATATATTTGTACCCTTAAATGATATCTTTTATCAATGTCATAGCTCGTAGCTCATTAAAAGGTCCGTTCGTTTTGATATACTTAAGAAGATCTCCTCCCTCACAGAATTACGTCACTATATATACATTATTTTTAGTCATCAAAATATCAATAGTCTGTAAAACATTGGGATGTTTCAATAACTTCAAAGCATTTACTTCATTATTCAATAAATAATTCTAAACTTAATTTTGAATCTTCGAAAGCTCTATAACTTTAATAGCAATATTTTTTTTTAAAGGATCTGATTCAAGTTAGTTTATTCCTTTGTAGACTTGGGAACTAAAACCGGATCCCACTTGATCACTTGGATGATATATAAAATTTTTAACTTTCTTTGCAAGCTTTCCTTATTCGTTAGTATGCTCGTTTTATCGACTCATTTACTTTTTAAATATTATTTTTATTAATTTATTCTCAAATACAAAATAGCATTCAAAAAGGATAAAAAATTTAAAGTTTATGAAATTTACCTGTAATTATAGTAAAATTATTTGTAAATATTTTATCAATTTTTTTTTGCAGAAGGATTAGGTTAATTAGGTTTTCTTAAAACACCAACCCGTAGCAAAAAATCTTATA
>ERZ724506.475-NODE-475-length-13946-cov-9.408898_pt1 | contig 13946 bp, 13 predicted proteins | sample MGYA00376039_ERZ724506 | MGnify/ENA primary metagenome ERZ724506 (study PRJEB28724, sample SAMN07190887) | wastewater metagenome | isolation source: effluent of sewage treatment plant in Hong Hong | place: USA: Christiansburg, Virginia | collected 2016-03-01 ... | reverse complement strand
TTTGAAGACCTTGCCGACCACTGCACGGTGTGCCACAAGTGCCTTGCGCCTTGCCCCGTGAAAATCGACTTTGGCGATGTCACCATGAATATGCGCAATCTGCTGCGCAAAATGGGTAAGAAAAGTTTCCGTCCGGCTGGTGCAGCAGCGATGTTTATGCTGAATGCGACCCAGCCGCAAACGATTCAACTGGCACGCGCCGCGATGGTACAAGTCGCCATGCCCGCCCAGCGTTTGGCAAGCAGTTTATTGAAACCGTTCACCAAATCGCAAACCGCGCATCCGCCCGCCACAGTCGGAACGGCTTCGATTAAAGAGCAGATTATTCATTTTGTGAATAAAAAGCTCCCGGGCGGATTGCCCAAGCGCACGGCACGCGGTTTGCTGGATATTGAGGATAAAAACTATGTCCCTATCATCCGCAATCACGAAACCACGACGGTCGATTCGGAAGCGGTGTTTTATTTCCCGGGCTGCGGCTCTGAGCGATTATTCAGCCAAGTGGGGCTGGCAACGCAGGCCATGCTCTGGCACGCTGGTGTGCAAACCGTGTTGCCGCCCGGGTATTTGTGCTGCGGCTACCCGCAACGGGGCAGTGGCGATTTTGACAAAGCCGAAAAAATCATCACCGATAACCGCGTGCTATTCCACCGCGTGGCAAATACGCTGAATTATTTGGATATTAAAACGGTCGTCGTGAGCTGCGGAACGTGTTTTGACCAGTTGCAAAGCTACCAGTTTGGCGAAATTTTCCCCGATTCCCGCATCATCGACATCCACGAATTTTTGCTGGAAAAAGGCATTACCTTGGATAACGCGGGTTCGTTCCTGTTCCACGACCCCTGCCATAGCCCGATGAAGCAACAAGCCCCGATTAAAACGGTACAAGCGTTGCTGGGCAAAAATGTGGTGCTGTCCGACCGCTGCTGCGGTGAATCCGGCACGCTGGCTTTGAACCGCCCCGATGTTTCGACCCAAGTGCGTTTCCGCAAAGAGGAAGAAATCCGCAAAGGCGAAGCAACATTGCGTGCGCAAGGTGGACTGAATGCGAAGGAAAACCTCAAAATTCTGACATCCTGCCCCGCGTGTTTGCAAGGTTTGAGCCGCTACGAAGGCGATTTGCAAAACGGTTTGCTCGAAGCCGATTACATCGTCGTGGAAATGGCGCGTCAAATTTTGGGCGAAAACTGGATGCCTGAGTATGTGCAAAAAGCCAATCGCGGAGGAATCGAGAGGGTGTTGGTGTAAAAAGTTAAAATAGCGGGTTCTATTTTTTCTATTTTTTCTATTTCTCCCACTGTTCCTATTACTGGACTTACTTTTTTATGAAAATCGCTCAAGAAATCCGCGCTGGCAATGTCATCATGCACGGTAAAGACCCTATGGTCGTTCTGAAAACCGAATACAGCCGTGGTGGGCGCAATTCCGCTACCGTGCGCATGAAACTCAAGAGTCTGATTGCGAACTTCGGTACTGAAATCGTCTTCAAAGCCGACGACAAAATGGATCAAATCATTCTGGATAAGAAAGAATGCACTTATTCCTACTTCGCTGATCCGCTCTACGTATTCATGGATACCGAATACAACCAATACGAAGTGGAAGCCGAGAACATGGGCGATACTTTGAACTATTTGGAAGACGGTATGGCGGCTGAAGTGGTGTTCTACGAAGGCAAGGCTATCTCGGTCGAACTGCCTACCAGCGTTGTGCGCGAAATCACTTGGACAGAACCCGCTGTAAAAGGCGATACCTCTGGCAAAGTATTGAAACCCGCCAAGATCGCTACCGGCTTTGAAATCGGTGTGCCCATTTTTGTGGCGCAAGGCGACAAAGTGGAAATCGACACCCGCACTGGCGAATACCGCAAGCGCGTGTAATCACCTCCCCTTTGATTCCCCTCCTTCAAAAGGAGGGGTTTAGGGGTGGTTCATTGCCGCGCAGTACGGATATTGCGCGGCAGCTTCTGCATTGAACTGGTGCGGAAAGGGTTGATGTCCAACCCACCTCGGCGGGTGTAACGCGCATACACCGCCAATTTAATCGGCTTACAGCGCGTCCAGATGTCCATAAAAATGCGTTCTACGCATTGCTCGTGGAACTCGTTGTGGTTGCGAAAACTCACCACGTATTGCAGCAAACCTTCTTGGTCGATTTGCGCACCCGTGTAATGAATTTGCAGGCTCGCCCAATCAGGTTGCCCCGTCACCAAACAATTACTTTTGAGCAGATTGCTCACCAGCACTTCCGAAACCGGTGCTTCTTCGTGCGCCGCGCGTAGCAGCTCGGGTGCGGGGGTGAAGTGCGTGCAATCAATATCCAGCCTATCCAAATTCACGCCATCCATCTCGTGAATCGGTTCACTGTCAAACTGGTGGGGTTCTAGCAGCGTCAATCCTATCGACGATCGCACCAAGCCTTCGGGTGCATTGCGCCAAATGGCTTCGGTGATGTCGGCACGCAGACGGGTTTTGACGGCATCGCCATTGGCAAAACAGGTGTTGTTAAAGCTGTTCAAGTAGAGTTTGAACGATTTACTCTCAATGATATTGGTTGATTCACTGGGAATGGTGAAATGCGCAATCGCCACCTGCGGCTTATTGCGTGCGTTCAACCAACTCAGTTCAAATGCCGTCCACAAATCCGCGCCCACAAAGGGAATTTTGTGGGACTCTAGTAGCCCGATTTCCGCCCGTTTTTCACTGCGGGGAATGGGAAACAGCAAGCTGGCATCGTAATGATCGACATAAGCCGATGTTTTACCCAACGGAGAATCTAAAGGTGATGTTGTCATAACGGGTGATATTGCAATTCGCCGCTGCGACCGGAGTAGCGTACCCGCGCATCCAGCCGTTCGACTTGCACCACAGCGGAGCGGAATAGGTAAATGTGCGCTTTGAGCCAGTCTAGCTCGGCGTGCAAGTTCTCGGCACCGAGGATAAAGGTGTGCCACACCTTCTTCTCGGCACTCCAACGGTAGCCGCGCATTTTGAGCTTATCTTTGGCATCAAAAGGCGCATTGGTGGCGGATACGTTGTAGGCGGGGTGGTGGAGTTGATCCAACAAATGCCCCAGCCCCGTAATATCCGTCTGCGGCAGGGGTTTCGCCAGCACCGCCAAGAGCGCGTGGCAATCCATCTCTGCGCGATGGGCATCGTAAAACCAGCCCCAATCCAACGCCAGACTTTCCAATGCCGCCGAACGGTAGCCCTGCATCTTCCAAGGAATTTCGACCACCGAACAAGCCCACGCCAGTTCCCGAAAGCGGGGGATGCGTGCTTCGGCAAAGGGGCGATCAAAACCCGCGTTATGGGCAATGACCAGATGCACGCCTTGCAATAACTCGGCAATGCGTTTTTCGTCCAGCCGCTGACCTTGCACCATATTGGGAATGATGCCCGTTAGCTCCTGTACCTCACTGGGGATAGGGATGCCGGGGTCTTCCAGACCATCATAAACCTGTACCACGCCCACCGGCATACCCGTTGCCACATCCACATTGACCCGCAGCAGCGCCATTTCCATCAACCGATCTTTGTGGTGATCGAGTCCAGTGGTTTCTAGATCCAAAATCACCACATGGCAAATGGATTGGGGCGATGAAAACGGCGCGTTGAGCGGATTGGCAAGCGGCCATTCCAAGCACGGTTTGAGTCGGCGCAACACGCGGTAATCAATATCGGCTTCCAGTTGCAGCGCCATCGTCTCCAACGCCTCGCTACGCGACAGGGCGGTAGTCGAAACAGTCGCCGGAGTAGCTGCAACCGCAGCCACAGCCGCAACCGCAGGAACGGCCTCTGGTGCGACCACTGGCTCAGCGGCAGCAGCCACCGCCAGCGGGTCGACCACGCGCCGACGCACCGTGCTGGTACGCCGTTTGGGTTGCGTCAACGCCTGTGCAGCAGGGTCTTCTTGCGCAAAAAAATCGAGTTGTGAATGTGACATACCGGATTGACTGAATGAAACCGTATTAGACGGTTCGATTCAGCACTTTGGCAACAGGGTTGGTGCGCAAACGGAACGCATCGGGCATTCCCGAACCCAACAAGGGGCGCAGGTACATACGGAAGGCATCGGTGACACCCGTCCCGCAAGGGGTAATGAATTCATCCTCCATCACACGGGTTTTGCCCGCAACGGCTTCCAATGCTTGCAATTCGTATTCCACCGAGTAAAAGCCCGTGCGCTTGATAGCAACCGATCCATCACGGTCACCCCACATCGCAAACTGAACGGCTTTTTCACCCACTTCACGGGCTTCGCGTTGATCGACATCGGACACGCAACCAATGAACGAGCGTTGCAAGTAACCCAGCGTATCACCACGCACGCGCTTGATGCCGAGCTTGGATTTGATTTCTTCGCACAACAAATCCGCCAACGCGCCGCTACCGGAGAGTTGCACGTTGCCGTGGGCATCGTGTTCCAGATTGGTAGCCAACTGGGCGGCGATGGAAACACCGGATTCGTCATGAATGCCTTCGGATACGGCGACCACGCAACGGCCCAAGCGTTCGTAAGTGGCTTTCACATCGGCGAGGAATTTTTCCAACACAAACGTGCGTTCGGGCAAATAAATCAAATGCGGGCCGTCGTCGAAGAACTTTTTACCCAAAGCCGATGCAGCGGTCAAAAATCCGGCATGGCGACCCATCACCACGGCAATATAAACACCGGGCAAAGCAGCGTTATCCAGATTCGCACCCGCAAAGGCTTGTGCGACAAAACGGGCAGCCGAAGGAAAGCCGGGGGTGTGGTCGTTGCCAACCAGATCGTTATCGATCGTTTTAGGGATGTGGATGCAGCGCAAATCGTAGTTGGCTTTGCGGGCTTCTTCGCTCACAATGCGAACGGTATCGGACGAATCGTTACCACCGATGTAGTAAAACTGACCGATTTCGTGGGCGCGTAGCACCTTGAAAATTTCGTGGCAATACTTGGCATCGGGTTTATCACGGGTCGAACCCAAGGCGCTGGAGGGGGTATTGGCAACCTGCTCCAGATTGTGGCTGGTTTCTTGGGTTAGATGCACAAAATCTTCGTTCAAGATACCGCGCACACCGTGCATTGCACCGTACACATGTTCTACCTCACGAAAACGACGGGCTTCCAACGTCACGCCGACCATAGATTGGTTGATAACTGCTGTGGGGCCGCCACCTTGTGCGACCAAAATTTTTCGATGGTTCATAGTTTTTGATGATAGGTTAAAAAATACGTAATCATACGGGGGGAATGTGTCTATCGCCCTACTTACAATGAATGAGAGTTTTTCAGGAGATGTCCACTATGTCATACCACACCCCTTTTCATATTCATGTACATGGACAGGTTTCGCTGCGCCCCGATGTGGGCATGGAACAACTTTCTGAGGTACTCAAACCCCTTTGGAAGTATGCGGGAGCGCGCTCGTTGGCGCAAGGCTCGGTGAGCGCGTTTGAAGATGAACCCGGAATCAATTTTCTGCCGCGTGAGCATTTGCTGCAAATGTGCTGGACGGTTTCGGGGGATGATGATTTTCGCCAGTCGCTGGACGATTTGTGCATGAACCTCAATGAAATCGCCCACGAAGGTGCGGTCATTGAAGTCACTTTTTACGATGCCGAGTTTGATGAGGATGATGAAGAAAACCCCGAAGCCGAATCGCGCGATGATTTTGTGATGCTTTTCGTCGGCCCCACACCCGCCGCCATCATGCAGGTACAGCGCAATTTGTTGGTGCAGGATGTGGTGAATTTGATGGAGCGCCACTTCGATGGTTCCGAGTTAGTCGGCGTGATTGCAGCAGTCGATGAACTTTTTGCCCAGCGGCTGGATTCGCTCAATAACTCCCTTGAAATCGGTCGTATGCCGCGCAGCTTTGGCAACGGTTACGGACACGGTAGCAATGGACGTAAACCCCGACATTTGCATTAAAGATCGTCAATTACCAAGTCAATTACCAAGATCGATACGGTACTGCGGCTAAATTAGCGTTGTAGTACCGCGCATCGGTGGTGACTTCCGCGCCCAGCCAATCGGGGAGGGTAAAGGGCTGGTTCTCGGATTCCAATTCGATCTCGGCCACCACCAAACCTTGGTTATCCCCGAAGAATTCATCCACCTCCCACACCAAATGGGGTGTGCAGGGAATGCGGTAGCGGATTTTGTCGATCACAGGGCCATCGCACAAAGCACGCAGTGCCGTGGCATCGGAAAGGGGGATTTCGTATTCAAACTCAGCGCGTGTCGCCCCTTGGGTCAGGCCTTTAATGGTGAGAAAGGCTTTTTCCCCTGCCACCCGCACCCGCACGGTACGGTGCTTATCCCGATTCAAATAGCCTTGCCAAATGCGTGTCCCCGCATCGGCTGCGCTGCGCCATGCAGTGCCGTGAACCAGAAATTTGCGTTCGATTTCGGTTGCCATGTTTTAAATTTTCAAATCGGTTGTCACTGCGTTGTGACGAAGGGTGCGGGCATAGGTGTGCCGTGCGCGCAATCGGGGGTCGGTCACCACCATGCCCACGGTTTCACCCAGCACCATGATGATGCCCAAGACGGGCAACACCATCATCAAACCGGGGACACCCGCAACCGAACCGCCCACAAAAATCATCAGCACAGTGAGTAAAGGGTGCATTTTGAGGCTTTTCCCAATCGTCATGGGCATAAAAACAAAATCGTCTAGCAGGCGTACCACCAGACACAACACCATCGCGCTATAGGCCATGCTGGGGTCGTTTGGAAAATCCGTGGCCGTGATCAACACCACCAGCAAGCACCCCAGTATCGGGCCGATGAACGGAATCCACGCCAGAATAGCCGTTATCAACGCCAAGAAAAATGCCCCCGAAACCCCCAAGCTCCACAGCCCCACCGCCAGACACAGGGTATCCAACACCGTTAATTCAATCAGCCCCAGAAAATAAGCGCGTGCGGTTTTATCCACTTGGTCGAGCAAATACAGGGTGCGTTCAAAAAAAGCGTTGGGAACGGCGCGACCCAAGAATTTCTTAAAACGCCAGCCATCCCGCAGCATAAAAAAGGCCAAGAACGGAGCCAGCAGCAAAGAGGGCGCCCACGCCCCCACGCCAAGTGCCAATTCAGGGAGGTATTCTTGGGCGAATCGACCGGAATGTTCGGTAATCCGGCGGGTGACTTCATCGGTGAGTCGGGCTTGTGCCAGTATGCTGATTTGTTTTTCCAACTGGTGCAAGGTGGTGGTTAAAAGATTCAACCCCCCTTCCAAATAGCGCACGGTCGATTCATGCCACGATACCGTTTTCACCGCCAGTTGCGGCAGTGCCAGCATCAAAACCAACAGCATCCACGTAAACGCACTGCCCGCGACGATATTGGCGGAGGTGTCATGCGACATTCCCCCCAACACCAAACGCGATTTCAAAGGCAGGAGTACGTAGTAAATAATCAGTGCGAGGATAAAGGGGACAATCAGCCAGAGAATTTTCTGGAACAGAAAAAGAACCAAGCAAGTGCTGGCAATAATCCCAGCCCACACAATGGGGCCCGACCGATATTCTCGAACTGGCGGGTTCATTGCGACGTACCCGCAACCATGCGGCGCAAACGCTGCCCCATATGGCGTGCCAGCTGCATCGCAATACGTGAGGCAATGTGGACATGGGATTCCATGAGCCGCTCGAAATCGCCACGAAACAGCACACAAATTTCGGCATTTTCAGAAACCCGTGCCTGCGCTGAACGCGGCGATTTATCCAATAACGCCAGTTCCCCAAAGAAGTGACCGGGGCCCAGCACGGCAATCGGTTGGTCGAATTGCCCGGGGTGACAAATCAGCACCTTGCCCGACACAATGATGTACAACGCCTGCCCTTCTTCGCCCGCATCAAAAACCACTTCGCCGGAAAGATAGGTGCGGTCGTGCATGAAGTCTTCCACAATTTTCAACTGACTGGTAGTCAAGCTCGAAAAAATGAAAACACCAGCCAACCAATGGGCTGACTGAGACGATTCAACTCGGCGGGAAAATTTGAACATAAGACCAACGACCGACCAATAAAAGTTGCAACCATAGAGAAAATGGCGATGAATTTCAACTATAGCACAGGGGAATTGCAGGGCGATTCGGGGGCGCATGAACCGATACATTTGCTATTATAAAAATAGCTATACTTACAAGGCTAGTAAGCGATTGAGGGTGGTATTTCATTCTACAATCGTGATCGCAATTGGCCTTCATTAGCCCCTAAAGGAGTCTTCATCATGGCAACCCACTATGTCATACAGCGTGATACCGGAAGCTGGCGTACCCAAGTTTGGATTTCGTTTCTCACGTCGATTGGCGCGGCAGGCTACGGCATTATCTGGATGCCCGGACAAGAATTAGACCGCGCGTTCTTTGCGATTGGTCTGTTCTTCTGTTTGTTTTCTTCGTTTGCAGTGGCAAAAACCCTGCGCGATAACCGCAAGCGGCAGGTGGATACCAGCTCGTGGGTGATGGCGGTGTGGATTGCTTTTATTGCGGCCTTTTCGCTCACCGCATGGGGTTTGTGGCGCATGAATATCGAAGGCTGGCAAAAAGCCTATATGGTGGTGAGCTGGCTGTTTTTGGTCAACACCACCTTCATGGTCGCTAAAACGGTGCGCGATGAGCATGAAGCCGACCAATTGGAACGCCAGCAACAAGCCCAACAAGCACCGTCCTCACAATAATCCGTCTTATTGGTTTATTGTGGTTTATTGGTAGCTGCGTGCGTCTTCAATCACCTTGCCGTCATTAGGCAAGCTACCCACTGGGATCAATTCCACTTGGCTGCGGAGTTTGGTGACATCCCGCACCGCTTCGCTGATGCGCTGTGCGAGGCCTTCGGGTGCATTTTCCAAACCGCCGTCTATTTCGACGCGCAGGGTCATTTGGTCATTCGCCATTTCACCCGTCACCACCAAGCGGGCGCGGCATACTTCGGGGAAGCGTTTCGCAATCGCATCCACCTGTTTGGCATGAACAAACATACCGCGCACCTTGGTGGTTTGGTCAGCGCGACCCATCCAGCCTTTGATGCGTTGATTGGTGCGTCCGGTCGGGCAATTACCCGCCAAGATGGTGGACAAATCGCCTGTACCAAAGCGAATCAGCGGATAGGTGCTGTTCAAAATCGTCACCACCACTTCGCCCACTTCACCATCGGCAACCGGATCACCCGTACCCGGGCGGACGATTTCTAAAATCACGCCTTCATCCACCACAAGGCCTTCGCGTGCCGAGGTTTCGTAGGCAATCAAGCCGACATCGGCCGTCGCATAACATTGGTAAGCCGCCACGCCACGCGCCAAGAACCAATCACGCAGACTGGGTGGGAATGCCTCGCCGCTTACCAGTGCTTTTTGCACGCTGGGCAAAGTGATGCCCATTTCAGCCGCACGTTCCAAAATGATTTTCAAAAAGCTGGGCGTGCCAATATAACCAGCGGGCTGCAAATCACGCATCGCATGAACCTGCTGTTCGGTTTGCCCCGTACCGCCTGCAAACACGGTGCAGCCAATGGCGTGCGAACCCGTTTCCATCATCGAACCAGCGGGCGTGAAGTGGTAACTAAAGCAGTTGTGAACCAACTCCCCCGCGCGAAAACCCGCTGCGTAAATCGAACGTGCCATACGCCAATAATCGCGGGCTGTGCCTTCTGGTTCGTAAATCGGCCCCGGGCTGGCGAACACACGGGGCATCGCTGCGCCAAAGCCTACCGCGTTAAAACCACCGAACACATCCGCCGCCGAACCACTTTGGCGTGCCGATTCTTGCATCGCTTGCAATTCATTCTTACGGGTCACGGGCAACTGTGCCAAGGCCGCACGGGTGGTGATGGTCGTAGGGTCAACGCCCCGCAAAATCTGCGCAAAAGCGACGCTCTGCGCTTGTGCGTGGGCGACCTGTACGGGTAACGCCGCCAACAGCGCCGCTTCGCGTTGCGCGGCTGGACGGGTTTCGAGAGAGTCGAAAAAGGGAGATGTTGTCAAAGTCGTCATCCGGTTTCCTTATGCCATGTCTATACCGTCTATGCCACTTACGCCAGCCAGCGTTTACGGCGCTTGTAGCTCTTCACGTCTTTGAAACTCTTGCGTTCGCCGCCGCCCATGCCGAGGTAAAACTCTTTCACATCCTCGTTGGTACGCAAATAATCGGCGGCTCCATCCATCACAACCCGACCTGATTCCATGATGTAACCGTAATCGGCGTATTTCAACGCCATATTGGTGTTTTGTTCTGCCAATAGGAAGGTAACTTTTTCCTTGGCATTCAAATCTTTCACAATCTCGAACACTTCTTCCACGATTTGTGGAGCCAAGCCCATCGAAGGCTCGTCCAACAACACCATGTTCGGATTGGTCATCAACGCACGCCCAATGGCGCACATTTGCTGCTCACCGCCCGATGTATACGCCGCCTGCGAGGTGCGGCGGGTTTTCAAGCGCGGGAAATAGGTGTACACCTTTTCCAGATTAGCGGCAATCTCCGCCTTGCTGGTGCGGGTGTAACCACCGGTGAGCAGGTTTTCTTCAATGGTCAAGTGGGCGAAGCAGTGACGGCCTTCCATCACCTGCACCACGCCACGGCGCACCAAATCGGCGGGGGAGAGGGCTTCAATCCGCTCGCCCCGAAATTCGATGCTACCTTTGGTGACCGCACCACGTTCCCCAGCTAGTAAGTTGGATACTGCTCGCAACGTGGTTGTTTTACCCGCACCGTTACCGCCCAAAATGGCGACGATGCCACCTTCTGGCACCTGCAACGATACCCCTTTCAGCACCAAAATGACGTGGTTATAAATCACTTCAATGCCATTGACGTTGAGAACAATATTCGGTTTTTCCATACAACTTACCTAATTTACCTATTTACCTGCTGAGGAATGGGTGATTACGGTTATTACGACGATTACGATTGGCAATCCGCTGGTGTGCGGGGTGTCAATTTTTTCTCGGTGGCGTATTTGGCGGCGGTATTTTTCACCAGCGGCTTGATAATTTGGCTATCCGCTTCCAACCAATCGGAAGTGAATTTCCATGTTTTGCCATCCCAAGTGTGGATACGTGCCCATGCTGCACCGGTATGGTCGGTACACGATGTGCTGATGGGACGCATAACACCTGCAAAGCCCAGTGCATCCAATTTCGCTTGTGTCAGGTTCAGATTTTCCAGACCCCAGCGCACTTGTTCACCGGTCATCACTTTGCCTTTGCCAAAACGCTCTTGGGCAGCCCGAATGCCTTCAATACCCAACATGGCACTCATCGCACCACGCATGTAAAGCACTTGTCCCACTTCGTCTTTCGAGCCAGTGCCTTGGTTTTTAGCGTGTAGCATTGCCAGCACGTCTTTCACCAGTTTGGAATTGGGTTCTGCACCGTGTTGCAAGGCGACGGCGTTATAGCCTTTCGCGCCATCGGCTACGTCTTTCACGTCAGGTTCTGCACCCGCCCACCAGACACCGTACATTTTGTCGCGGGGGAATCCGGTGGCTTGCGCTTCCTTGATAGCGGTCGAGTTCATCACACCCCAGCCCCACAGCACCACATAGTCGGGTTTGTTTTGGCGTACTTGCAACCATGTCGCTTTTTGTTCTACACCGGGCGCGGTAACTGGCAACAAGGCCAGCGTGAAGCCGTGCATTGCCGCACGTTCTTGCAGCAAGGGGATTGGCTCTTTACCGAAGGGGCTATCGTGGTAAACCAAGGAAATTTTCTTGCCCTTGAGCTTATCCATACCGCCTTCTTTTTTACCGATGGCTTGGATGATGGTATCGGCAGCAACCCAGTAGGTTCCAGCAATGGGGAAGTTCCATTTGAAGACGGAACCATCGGCACTTTCGCTGCGACCATAACCTACGGTCACCACGGGAACTTTATCCACAGGGGCTTTTTCGGTAATCGCAAACGTTGCACCTGTCGAAAGCGGCTGCACGAAGGACATATTTTTGCTCTTCAAACGCTCATAGCACTCCACGCTACGGGCGGTGTCATAACCGGTTTCGCATTCTTCATACGCGATTTTGACTCCATTGATACCGCCACGGGCATTGGTCAGCTTCAGGTAGTCCACAAAGCCATTCGCCCATGGAATACCGTTCGGCGCATAAGGGCCAGTGCGGTAGGACAACACGGGGATATATTGCTCTTTGGCCTGTGCCATAGCGTTGCTTGCTACAAAAGTAGAAGCGCCCAATGCAAGCAGGGAAAGCATTGCAGCCGATAAAGCAGTTTTACGAAGTTTCATAGTTGTCTCCTTGGTTGTTGTACGAAATCACAATGCAATGAATGCAATCAGTGCGGGAAGGGCCACAGCCGCAGTTTTTGTTTGGCAATCGCCCACAATTTGGCGAGACCATGCGGTTCCACAATCAAGAACCACACAATCAAACCACCAAAAATCATCAGCTCGGCGTGCGATACGCCAGCCGTCGAAATATCAATACCGATCAACGAAGCTGCCGCTGGTAAAAATTGGTTCAAGAAAATAGGCAGCAACACGATAAACCCTGCGCCCAAGAAGCTACCCATGATGGAGCCCATACCGCCAATAATCACCATAAACAGCAGTTTGAACGACAAGTCTACCGAGAACGCCGCTGGTTCCCACGAACCCAGATAGATAAAGCCCCACAATCCACCCGCCACACCGACGATAAAGGAGCTTACGGCAAACGCGCTCAATTTCGCAAACATGGGGCGGATACCGATCACGGCGGCGGCTACGTCCATATCCCGAATCGCCATCCATTCACGACCCACCGCACCGCGCACCAGATTTTTCGCCAACAATGCAATCACCGCCAGCAGCGTGAGGCAGAACAGGTATTTGGCTACCGGTGTATCAATCGCCATGCCAAAAACTTGCAGATTGTTCACCGACACCGAACCCGAAGGCGCGTAATTGGTAAACCATTGCACCCGTAAAAACATCCAGTCGGAAAAGAACTGCGCTGCCAAGGTTGCCACAGCAAGGTACAACCCCTTCACCCGCAGACTGGGCAAGCCGAACAAAATGCCGAACAACATGGCACACACCCCGCCGAGGATGAGCGCGAGGATGAGCGGCATTCCCTCAATCCGCACAAAGAAGTTGTACGCCGCATACGCCCCCACCGCCATGAACGCACCCGAACCGAGCGAGATTTGTCCGCAGTAGCCCACCAAGATATTCACCCCAATGGCTGCCAACGAAAAAATCAAAAACGGCAACAAGATGGAGGTAAAGAAATAATCACTTGCTACCAATGGCACGGCAATAAATGCCACTGCCAGTAAAGTCAGCACCGCGATACGGTCTTGCGCGATGGGCAAAATCTGCTGATCCGCGCGGTAAGTGGTCTTAAACTGACCGTTTTCCCTGTAAAACATGGCTATCTCTCCTTAAACGCGGTCAATGATTTTTTCGCCAAACAAACCCTGCGGACGAATCAGCAAGAAACCCAGTGCCAATACATAAGCAAACCAAATTTCAATACCGCCGCCGACCATAGGCCCTAAATACACTTCGGATATTTTTTCACCGACACCGATGATTAAGCCGCCCACAATCGCCCCCGGAACCGAGGTCAATCCGCCCAAAATCACCACCGGCAAAGCACGCAGCGCCACGGTCGTCAGCGAGAATTGCACGCCCAGCTTGCTACCCCAAATCATCCCTGCCACCAGCGCCACCACACCTGCCACACACCACACGGTCACCCAAATGCGATTCAGCGGAATGCCGATACTTTGCGCCGCTTGGTGGTCATCGGCTACGGCACGCAAGGCGCGTCCGGTAGAGGTTTTTTGGAAGAAGATGCTCAAACCCACCACCAGTGCGGCGGCAATCAAAGCAGCGTAGAAATCTTCTTTGTTCACCAAAATGCCGCCTTCAAACATACTTTCCAGCAGCAGAACGGGGTCTTTGGGCATACCGATGTCGATTTTGTAGATGTTGCTACCGAAAATCGTTTGTCCCA
>ERZ724506.473-NODE-473-length-13965-cov-4.859885_pt1 | contig 13965 bp, 6 predicted proteins | sample MGYA00376039_ERZ724506 | MGnify/ENA primary metagenome ERZ724506 (study PRJEB28724, sample SAMN07190887) | wastewater metagenome | isolation source: effluent of sewage treatment plant in Hong Hong | place: USA: Christiansburg, Virginia | collected 2016-03-01 ... | reverse complement strand
GTTCAAAATATTATCATAAACAGCTTGAGTATTTTTTACGCCTTCAGTAGAGCTTAAAAATGGTGTCCTTCCTGTCAGAAGTTCATAAACTAAAACACCGATGCACCAAATATCCAATTTCTCATCATGACCTGATTTATCGATCATTTCGGGAGCCAGATAATCTACAGTCCCACAGTAAGTTTTACGTGGTTTATTTAACACAGTGGACCATCCGAAATCTCGAATAATAAATTGAGTACCTGCAAGTTTGATCCTATTATTTCGATCAAATAACAGATTTTCAGGTTTTATATCTCGATGCACTATAGGTGGATTTCTAGAATGCAAATATTAAACTGCTGCAATAACATCTTTGATAATTTGCTTGACAGTATTTTCATCAAATCTACTCACTTTGCGGAGTTTTTCATAAAGTTGCCCATTTTCTGCCAATTCTAACACCAAATAAATATATTCTTGATCTTAAAAGCAATCGAATACTTTGATAATATTTTCATGCTTTAAGTCCATAGATATTTTTATCTAGGTATTGATCTGAGAAATCATATTCTGTTTTTGTAGATGTGATTTTTGCATTCTTTTCAATGCAAAGATCCTTTTATTTTTCTTATACGTAGCTTTAAACACTGTTCCGAATGCTCCATGACCCTATGTTATTAGATTATTTACAATTTCGACTAGATCTGTAAAATCATTGATAGAAACTACGGCTTTTGACATGCTTATATTAAGTAAACTATTAAAAATATACGTATAGATAAAAAAATAATTATCAGAATTAATCATTAAAAATAAATATAGGGTAAAAAAATGACCTTGTTGATAGGATGAAAAAAGTAGAAATAAAAAATTAATGTTAATGATAAATTCATGAATAGTAATTTTTAATTCATTTCGAGGAAGTTTATTGATTATTTCTTTTGTAAATAGGCTGTACTATATTTTTAAGTTTTTTTATTATCTCTTTTTCAATTTAAAATCATTGAAAGTTAAAATCTTGAAAATATTTTAATATCCAATCCTGACAATTTTGCAGCATAAGTTAAATATATAGTTTTTTATATTTTCTAGTACGATCCTACTCTTTATATCTAATTCTAGAGATCCGCATGCTCAAAGGGTGTTACCTTCATATCTCCATCATATTGAATAATATATAAGTCTAAAATAAAGGAGATCTAACTCAATCTTTAGTTGAAAAACAAAATCACAAGGTTAAAATAGATAAATTTCTCGTATTTGAAGCAGAAAATATTTTGTAAATAAATGGACAAGGATGTAAAGATTGAATAAAATAGGAGAAAGAAAAGAACCAATCTGAGAACAAATAAAAAAAGTAATAAAATGATTGAATTATTAATAAGAAAATAAATGAGTGGATATTGAGTTTATATTATAATATTTTTTTATGAAAACTTTGTTGGTAATATCCGTTTGTATTGCCTTACTATCCAGCTTTGCTATTGCTCAGCAAGCTCCTACTAGTTTTGCTTGCAATATCGCGAACTGTCAACTATGCTCATTCCCGAACTTCTGTGGTCTGTGTAATAACAACTTCATGTTACAGATCAACAATTCTACATCAGTACCATACTGTCAAGCAGTCACCTGTAATATTGCAAATTGTACAACCTGCTATCAAAATAATGTATGCTCAGTATGTAATGCTAACTATGCTGTTACAGTTAATGGTACTTGTACCTTTAACACCAATCCTACGACATGTGGGGTTGGATGCCTAAACTGTAATTCTACAGCCTGTCTCCTATGTAATTTTGGATATAATCTTTTAAATGGAGCATGCTTCGCTAACAATGGAAACTCGACTGCTAACTGTATGAGCGGTTTTACTCCCTATGCTTGTCAGTTTTGTAACTCAGGATATGTTGTAAGTGCAGCATATCAATGCACTTCTAACCTAGGATTTACATGCAACTCGATCACAAACTGCGCTTCTTGCACCCAATCAGGACAGACAATAACTTGTCAACAATGCCTACCAAACTTCCAACTGAACACTGGTAATAATACTTGTACTGCTTTGACATGCAATGTACAAAATTGTATGGCTTGCTCTAATAGTACGACTTGCTCTCAATGCTTACCTTTATATCTATTAACAAATTCAACAATCCAATGTGAATTAATAGTATATCAATGTAATATAACAAACTGTGTATATTGTTCTGCTGCTAATATCTGCTCACAATGTACTGCAGGATATATTCCAGTTCCTAACAACCAGGGCGGTTTTAGTAATCTAGGTTCAAGTTGTGTACTTCTAACTAGCTCGGTCGGAGGAGTTATCCCAGTTACAAACTGTCTAGTTTATGGCAACATGTTCCCTGGAACTTCTACACTAGGAGTAGGGTGTGTAACATGTAACACAGAATTCGTAAACGTGGGAGGGTATTGTGTTGCTAACATCAGCTTAGCAAACTATACTTGTACTATTGAAAAATGTGTATATTGCGTCCAAAATAACATCTGTGGGCAATGCACTCCAGGCTACACAGTAAATATCGCCAACGCAGGAGTATGTACTCCCAATTATTCACCTATCCCTAACTGTCTAGTGACTCCACTATTTTCAGCAGCATGTACCCAATGCGCTCCTGGATATGCTTTAGTTGGGTTTACTGCTTGTGTTCCTATTCCCAATCCACCTGTAACATGCAACATTCCTGGATGTAACTATTGCACCACTAATGACACTTGTCAAGTATGCATGACTGGATATAATCCAGTAATAAACAATACATGTACTCCCCTATGCAATATCAGTAATTGTTACCAATGTAACTCAACAACTGCCTGCCAGGCCTGCGCTTATGGATTTTATCTTAATACTACATCTCAATTATGTGTTAATGCCTCGAACCAAAACTCAACCTTCTGTAGCAGCACATATGGAGTCAATTGTACCCAGTGCTCGTTTTATCAATGCACTCAATGCGCCACAGGATATACTCTTAACACTAATGTAGGAGGATGCTGTCCTACCCCTATCTACAACATTAATAACTGTTCTCAATACTCTACTCAATGGGGTAGTGGATGCTCAGTAACTGTAACATGTACTTTATGCAATCCAGGAGCACTCTTCTTGCAGCCATTCATCTCATCCCCTCAAGTCTGTGCATCACTTCCCTGCAATATTACCAACTGTGCTTACTGCTTCCGAAGCAACGTCTGTATTGTCTGCAGCCCAGGATACAATTTAACTAATAATAGTATTTGCGTTGCTTATAACGTAAACACTTCATGTCCAGCCAATTGTGCCCAATGTAGCAGCAGCACCCAATGCACTTCATGCTTAGGTGGATATATATTATACAATGGTAATTGTGTTTGCAATTTCCAAAACTGCCTGGCTTGTCAAGGAGCAAGTTATTGTACTTTATGTGCATTCCCAACATTTGCAACCATTACATCAAGTGGTGGATGCTTACCTTTGATTAATTTAGGCACATATTGTAATATTCAAAATTGTCTATATTGCTCAAGTTCAGGAGTGTGTGGCCAATGCTCTGATGGATTTAGCTTACAACCAAATGGAGCATGTGTACAAAATATATGCAATCGTATCAATAATTGTAGTTTATGTAACTACAATCAAAATCTTTGCTTTGCTTGCAATCCAGGATATCTTCCAACTACTTTTATGAGCGCATCTTGTGTTTCTGTACAAACTAACTACTCATGTTCAGTTCCTGGCTGTACGGTATGTTCATCCAACAATTCTACTAATTGTACTTCTTGCTCACCATTTACTACTCGAACCCAGAACGGTCAATGTGATCCCATCAATTGCATTGCAAATTGTGTTTACTGCTATGCTTCAAATCTATGCATCATATGTGCACCTGGATTTTATTTGACTACTTCAAATGTTTGTGTTCAATTTCCTGCAAATACATCAGCAGTTGCTTGTCCAAGTACAATTCCAAATTGTATTGGATGTCAAATTGTAAATAATGTGACAGTTTGTATATAATGTACACTTGGTCTCCAGCCTGCCGCTAATCAACTGTCATGTGTTCCTCAAACATGTACAGTACCAAATTGCTAAATTTGTCTCCAAAATCAGCAATTTACCAATGGCCTCCAATTGTGCCTAATATGCCAACAAGGATATTCCTTAAATTCTTACTTCCAATGCCTGCCAATTGGCCTAACAACTTCTCCACCTAATTGTAGCAACATTTATAACTGTATCTTCTGCTCTGAAAACAATTATTGTGGTTATTGTGCTCCTAGCTGGAATGCAACTAATGGACTTTGTCTCACATCTGTCCCAGCATTTTGTACACCTATTCCTAACTGTCTAGGTTGCACTCAACCCAATGTTTGTGGAGCCTGTGCTCCAAGCTATCAACTGAACACTGCTTCAAATGTGTGCATCCCCTTGTGTAATATTTCAAACTGTCAAACTTGTACCAATCTTACAACATGCGGTGTATGCTATAATAACTTTGTCTTAGCTAATAACACTTGCAGTTGCCCTGACAACACCTACAACATTACTAATAACACATGTGTGTGTCCTGCAGGTACAACACAATCGAATGGAACTTGTGTCCCATGTAATGTTACTAACTGCCAAACTTGTTCGTCAAGTAACTACTGTGGAACTTGTGTGAATAACTTAGTTCTTACAACATGCGGATGTAATCCTCCATTCGCAATTGTTGGTGGAGTATGCGCTTGTCCACCAGGTACAACACTGTTAAATGGAGCTTGTGTTGGATGCAATGTTAATAATTGCTTGACCTGCTCATCACTAAATGTGTGCTCAGCTTGTATTAGCAATCTAACTTTGAATAATAATACTTGTGACTGTGTTAATCCATTTATTTTTTCTGCTGGAACTTGTGTATGCCCATCTGGAACCACATTATTTAACAACACATGTGTTGCTTGTAATGTTTCCAATTGTCAAACTTGCTCGTCTACTAACGTATGTCAAAATTGCACAGGAAATATCACTTTGACTAACAATGTATGTGGATGCCCAGCTACATTCACAATAATAGGTCAATTTTGCCTATGCCCACCTGGAACCACATACTCAAATGGAACATGCGTTACTTGTAGCTCATCCAATTGTGTGACATGCAGTTCATATAATCAATGCTCCCAATGCCAAAATAATTTGCAGCCCATAACTTGTGGATGTTTGGATAGTAGTTATTCCTTTAACAATGGTATATGTTTTTGCCCTGTCAATACAACCCTTTATGGAGGAACATGTGTGGCATGTAACGTTACCAATTGTCAAACATGCTCATCTTCGAATACTTGTCTAAATTGTACTAGTAATTTGATCCTTAATACGACAAGCAATACTTGTGGATGTAATAGTCCATTTACTCTGATTAGTGGTGTAACATGTGCATGTGCAGCTGGCACAACCTTATTTAATAATACATGTGTCCCATGTAACGTTACTAATTGTCAGACATGCAGCTAAGATAATATTTGTTTAAATTGCTCTGCAACTTTCGTCCTTAACGAGTCAGCCAATACTTGTGGATGTGAGAGTCCATACTCTCCTGTTAGTACTTCTGCTGGTTTAACATGTGCATGTGCAGCTGGCACAACCTTCTTTAATTAAACATGTGTCCCATGTAACGTGACTTATTGCCAGACATGCAGCTAAGATAATATTTGTTTAAATTGCTCTGCAACTTTCGTCCTTAACACAAGCAGCAATACTTGTGCTTGCCCTGATCCTTCATACTCATTTAATAACGGAAGCTGCTATTGTGCATTGAATACATCACTAGTTAACGGTGTATGTGTTTCCTGTAACCCTACATATTGCTTAACTTGCTCACAAATAAATAATTGCTCAGTATGTCTAGGTAACCTAACATTATTCGCAAACAACACTTGCGGCTGTCCTTCTGGATTAAATGTTATATCTAATTTAACTTATCCAAATAGCAGTTATTGTGGATGTTTAACTGGCTATTCTCTTGTTAATGGAACATGTGTAAGCTGTAATGCTTCAAATTGTTCTTATTGTGGTATTAGTAATGTATGCCAGCAGTGTGCTGCAACTACAGTATTTACTGCCTGTGGATGTACTTTTGGAAGTTTAGTCGGTAATACTTGTGTTTGTCCAGTTAATACAACCCTTTATGCAGGAACATGCGTCACATGTAGTATTCAAAATTGTCAGACATGCAACGATACTAATGTTTGTCAAAATTGTACTGGAAACTTGACTTTGGCCAATAACACTTGTGGATGTCCTGCCACATTTATCGTTTCAGGAGGAAATTGCGTTTGCTCTTCTGGCTTTACGCTTTTAAATAATTTATGCATTAGCTGCAACGTCAGCAATTGTAGTATCTGCTCTGATGCGAATATTTGCCAAAATTGTACTGGAAATTTAACTTTGGTCAATAACACTTGTGGATGTCCTGCCACATTTACTTTTTCTAATGGCATTTGTATCTGTGCTGCTGGAACAACTTACTCCAATGGAATTTGTGTTACTTGTAATGTAAATAATTGCTTAACTTGTTCTAATACTAACGTATGCGGAACTTGTCAAAATAACTTGACTCTTCTAGGTAGCCCATGCTTATGTAATGACTATACTTTTATAATTGTGAACTCGACTTGTGTTTGCCCAGCAAATACTACCCTTGCTACCTCTGGCTCTACTTGTACTCCTTGTAATGTGAGCAACTGTCAATTTTGCTCTTCTTCAAATGTATGCCAAAATTGTACTGGAAACTTGACTTTAACCAATAATACTTGCAATTGTCCTGATACAACATTCAATATTTCAGGCGGAAACTGTGTTTGTCCAGTCAATACAACAATTCTTACAACTGGATCCGCTCCAACTTGTGTTGCTTGTAATGTTACAAACTGTCTTACATGCGCTACTGCCAATACATGCCAAAATTGCTTCTCAAATCTAGTTCTTACGAATAATACTTGCGGTTGTGGAACCAATCAAACATTAGGAAATCAAACTTGCTACAATTGTAACGTTACCTACTGTTCGGCCTGCAGCGCAAATAATTTCTGCTCACAATGTTTCACAAACTTTACATCAACATTAACAGGCTCATGTGTATGCTTACCTGCATTTACTTTCTTTAACGATACATGCGTTAGTTGTAATATCAACAATTGTATCCTTTGTCAAACTAGTAATGTTTGTACTACATGTGCGACAAACTATTATGCTTTATCATCAACCTTCTGTGTCTTGTGTAGTATAAATAATTGTTTAACTTGTTCAAGCTCAAATTATTGTACATCTTGTGCTAACGGCTTACAAGTTAACTCTCAAGGAAATCTTTGTGTATCTTGTGGAATTCAAAACTGTACCTTATGCCTGAATAGCTACACATGCTCGGCATGTAATACAGGCTACCAGTTATCCTCAACCCTAGGATCTTGCTTCCCATGCAATATTTCTGGATGCGCTGTTTGCTCAAATTCTACAACTTGTCAAACCTGTTTACGTGGATATTCTAATGTAAATGGAACTTGCTCATTATGCATCTATCCTTGCGCTACTTGCAATGGCACATCTCTTTCATCTTGCCTAACATGCGCAATGCCATATTCAATAAGCCCAGCCAGTAATGGAACATGCTACACATGCACAGTTCCAAACTGCGCAAACTGCTCATCAACAAATACAAACAATTGTTCTGTATGCATCAATAATTATTCACCCTCCAGTAATGGTAATGGTACATGCGTATACACTGGAGCTTGCTCTCCCACCTGCACATCATGCTCATTTAATCAAGTTTGTCAATCTTGCATTGCAGGATATACTGTGAGCCCAATTAATAATACTCAATGTATCCAATGTAGTGTTACTAATTGTATCACTTGCTCTCCAACTGATGTCACCACTTGCTTCGTCTGCAGTCCAGGATATTATGTTGTCGGTGGTCTATGTACTATATGTCCATACGCCAATTGTCAAACTTGCACCAGCACAGCTTGCTTGACTTACTTCCCATCAACAAATCAAATGGGTTTGACTGTTAACAATACTGTTTACCAAGTCATTTGTGATCCTGGATGTAATACATGCTCCACTGTCAATCCTATTCAATGTATTACTTGTAGTCCAGGATTTTCGCTCAATGCAAACTTATTCTGCACACCTTGTACTTATCCATGTCTCACATGCAATGCTAGTACTCCTACAGTTTGTCTGTCATGCTATGGAAATTTAGTGCTCAATGGTACTTCCTGCAACACATGCGGTCCAAACTGTTTAACATGCACATCTGCATCACAATGCACATCATGTCAAAATGGATATATTTTAAGCAATGGAAATTGCAATACAAATTGTTCTAGTAATAATACTTGCTAATCTTGCTTGAATTCTACTTTTTGTTCAGTGTGTATTTCTGGATTTTCAGCAAACCCACAAGGCCAATGTCTACCATGTCTCTCTAACTGTAGAGTTTGTTCAGGAAATGCTCAGGCAGTTTGCTTAAGATGTGGACTCGGATTTTATTTAAATCAAAATACTTCAACATGTATGAGTTGTCCATCAAATTGCTATTTCTGTAATATGCAAGGCTGTTTGTCATGCGCCCATGGATATAGTTTGTCTACGAACATGACTTGTCTTGCAAATTGCCAACCTCCATGTGCTACTTGCTCTAGTACAAATCCATCGAGTTGCATTACCTGTCTGTTTGGTTATAATAATCAGTCCAACACTTGTGTTCCTCAAACAAGTTGTACTAATGGCATCTGTGTTAATTGTCCTATCGGAAGTATTCCTTCAAATACCTCAATAGGAACTTGCACTCAATGCACAGGATCAAATTGTGCTAGATGTAGTTCAGCAAATCCTTCCACATGCATCACTTGCTTAAATGGAAATTATCTTAATTCTAATTCCGCTTGTGTATCATGTCCATCACAATGCGCTACCTGCACTAGTCCCTCAAATTGTCTAACATGTGCTTCAGGATTCACTTTATCTAACTTACCTGTTGCTTCACCTGGTGTATGTGTCCAATGTAAAGGCCAATGCTCTCAATGTATGGGTAATCCATATATTTGCACTGCATGCAATCCTGGATTTTCCTTGAATGGATGGAACTGCCAATCAAACTTTTACTTTGGATTTTATGTTGTTTTGGGAACTAATTTGACTGTCTTCTATGACAATTATCAACAATTTTTAATACAATTACTTAACCCTACAAGCACACAAAATCTTCAATTTGTTACCTTAAGCTCAATCACCTATGGAACTGTTAATGTTACCTCAGGAGCTCTTGGAGCCACCCAACAAGCTGTAAATGTTACAGGCTCAATCTCAACAACCACACAACCTGAAACAAATGGAGCAGGCAATCAATTCTATGCTTTACAAAACTCTTTGAGTTCAGGTTCAATTGCAGGAATGTCAATCATCACTTCATTGGTAACCTACAACGGAGGAGGAATTCCACCACCAGCAAGTTAAACAAATCTCGCATTAATCCTAGGAATCTGCATTCCTCTAGGTATCATAAGTAAATATATTTTTTATCATAGTTATCGGCTTACTTGTATATTTCATCTTCATCAGAAAATCAAATAAAGAATCATACCCAGTCGATTACAAGTCCAATAACACAACAGTCAGAGAAACTTTCGAGTTAACTGCTAAAGGTTAACCAACTTTATGATTCCATTTATCTTAATCTTTATCAAATAACTACAGCTACATATACTTTTATATATTATCAATTTCTTATACGATCATATTGTTTTTGTTTGAAAACTCTTCCTTATATTGTGTGTAGTACTATTTTCTAGTATAAAACGTAATCTTTTTTCATTTGGTCTCCGATTTCAGGTTCTAGGGCATCATCTCCATTGGGGTACAAGAGGATAAAAATTAAACCATATACAATTGCTTATAAAGTCACAATAGGTGACCAATCTTATCTCACTAATGGAAGACAGATACTCCCATTATGGTTTATATTAGGATGATATATCTTGGTAAGGCATTTTATTTTTGGGGGATCAATTGGGTATGTATCTGGGAAATTTAACGTATATTTTGTTGTCGTGTGGTTGTAGGGTGTATGACTTAGCTAATAATCCTACTTGTTTAATTCTAGATTTATTTCAAGTATTATTTATTGTAATGATCCCTCATTGGGAAATTAAAGTTTCGCATATTTCACATTACTCTATTAAAATGCTTTTAGATCTTTTTGTAATCTTAACTATACCATTTGTTTTTTCTTCGGTTTTATTTGCTGACCCTAGACTTTTTGATTTTGAGAAATCATTATTTTATAATAAGTTAATAAAGTAAATACAGAAGATAAATTTCATTTTTCTTATAAATCATATAAAAAGCCACTGATATAAGATTTTTTAGAGCTACTCTTTTTATTATTCTTTTTATTTAACAGCTTTTTTTATTATGATTATAGTTTTTATTCTGAATTTACAAGTTATAAGAAGAGTTAATTCCCGTTTTTCTTCTATTTCAATGGATCTAAATTTTCCTTCTACTTCGAAAACCCTGACCGTATTTTATCTTTCTCTTTATTTTTAGTTTTATTAAATTATTTAGCAATTTCCTGCCTCTAATTTTTAGTCTTATAAAAGCTCTCCTTCAACTGCCCTTATTTTTTATTATTCAAATCATTACTCTTGATAACATCGATACATTTGACAATGATATTATTTTTCTATCGGATTACATTTAGATTTTGCATTATTTATGAGAAATTACTTAACATCATTCTTTTTACATTTATTGGGCCTGCTCTATCCAACATTACACTTCTTCTGTTGTTATATCTCAGTGCTTTTATTTATTATTATTTCTTTGCTCTTTATTATGGAGTACAGCGCATGTTTGAGTACACCCATTCGTTTTATATTCTGTAGACTCTTGCTCTGGTTAGATTTACTTTTTTTTCTAGGGATTACAACAAGTAAAGAGATTATTATTATTAGCCTCTCAATTACATTAACCTCATGAATAAAATCAATAATAATGAGGTATTTGTGACTCCTGCCATTATAATCATCAAAGTTACAACTCTTCCAAAAATACTTGCTGGTACAATTTCTCCATATCCAACTGTAGCTTGCGTAACGACAACGAAGTACAGGCAAGAATGGAAACTACTTAAATATTTATTGATCTATCTATAATAAGTATTTAATTTACCCTTATATAAGCAGCACTGCGAATGGAAGAAGCAGAAAATTGAAGGAAAAAGTTGTTTTGATGACAGCGCCTGGTTTTTCGTTGATGAGAAATTTTATAGCATTGAATGTCCCAAATTTAACTGTGTACAATCTTGATAATCGATCTGGCCGACTTCCATAAAAAAGCTCACTATGGATAAGAAATATGATGATGTATATAAATCTGTTAAACAGCAAATAGAAAGAAATGAAGGAATTATAATTTAATTCCCCCATATCATTATCATATGTAGGAATCTCAAAAGTTTTATCTGTGTAAGACATGGGAAAAGGTGAGTAAAAAATAACCTCAAGGAAGAGTAAAGCGATTTATTTTTTTATTTGCAGATTTTTTTGTTTCTTTTATTTTATCCATTTTATTTATGAGATTTTCTTAAGGATGATACCCACGACCCCAAGTACGGTAAAAACTAATAACAGATTATAAGTTCTTTTAATAACTTCTTGAGAAAGCTCATTTCGATAAACATAAGAAACAAGCGTAAGTACAACTGAGCATAAAGAAAATGCAGCAATCAGACATTATAAAGCCTACATAATCATATAAAATACAAGAGTCTTGTGGTAGTAAAAGGAGGTGATTTCAGAATCCTCTGGAGCAATATCTTGATTATATAGATTATTTAGGACATTTTGTCGAGTACCGAGACCTGTTTATCTCATAGTTCTATTTCTAGAAGATGAAAATTATTGTAAAATTCGTAAAGCGAGAATATTATAATAATATAGTTCTACATATTGTCAGAAATTTTATTATCTAAAATCATCTCTTTTCATCAGTTTTTCTCTCTTTCAACCAAGCTTTTATGAGTGGATTCTAACTTGATTATGCTTGCTTATCTCCGTGTCACCTTATTTTAATTGTTATTCAACTGGACTCCGATCATTGACTCATTGGTATTATTTTACCTGATTAGATGGGTTGAGGATCTTCTTGTTAGGTTTATAATGCTTGTATAGAAAGGAGATTATTCGTTATTGTAATGGATATGGATGTTCTGACTTGTGTTTTGATTGGCAGGGACAAAACCTGAGCTCATGTTGTTCGGCTTTTATTCAAAAACGATATTTTATTCACTCTGGCCATCATGAAGTCCGACAACTAACTCTCCGCAATCGTCATCTTACTTGATATCATAATTGGGTCCCTCAATTCCTCCATATACGCTACTTCCTAATATGCCTAAATATTATTGCCTGATTCTGTCACTTTTGAATGGCATAAAAGGATTTAACCCACTCAAATTCTGATTATTATCGTTATTGTTCGAATTTGTAGCCGGTTGTTGATAGAGAGCTACCATATTGAGTAAACCACTAGAAGAAAAAAGAGCAGGTGGAGCAATAAACCCGCTTTTATCATGTTTTAAAGTCGGTTACTCCTTTTTAACAAACCCATCGGTTTCTTTCCTTTAAATATGACCCTTTTTCTTAGGTTAATTATTCTGCTTTTCTCTCTCCGGGTTGTAGGCTGGAGAAATCTGAATAATAGCATCAACAATTATATTAAAATCAGGCTGATCTTATTTAACACTTCCATATAACTTCTTATAGACCGTATTGAGTGTCCTAAGATTAATTTTAGTGATAATAACAGAGTGCTTCTTATTCCAACTTTGAAATATTTGTTTGAAATTAGGGCACCTTTTATTTGCCTCTTCTAATATTTAGTTGGAAGTCTCATTCAAGTAAAATTTCACAGTATACGCTGATATCATCAGATATAGAATAATTCGTTTGTAATCAAGGTTGTCTATTGAATAGTAGATAATATCTTGTACGTTGTCCGCGTTATGGTAGATTATCTTATCCCTGATATCCCATCCAGTTTCCCTGATAAGATAAGCTAAAAATATCACCTCGATTTCGTTTAACATAAAGATTTTGCTTATGGCTTTCAGAACTTTGCAAATGGGGTAGAGAGAACCGTAGGAGCATGTTCTGGAAATTGATGCTATAAATGGCATAATTGCCTTTATCTGGTTCCTTGAATAGCTATTGAAGGCCTTCGAATATTTAGAAGGCATATATGACATGTCCCCTTGTGGCTGTGAGCCGGATGTGGGCAAAATTTGTTGTGCTGGCAAAGCTTAATTAACAGAATTGTCAATCATAAAACTATGTTGTACAAATTTATTAAGGTAATAAATTTTCTGCATTAAATCTGACATATAATATTTTTTCTATTTGACCCCAACAATATTTAAATCATTACTCAGATATTGTTGTAAGTTTTAAATTACCGATCACTCAAACGGAGGCATTTTTAAGCTTGTAGGGATAAAATATTAATTTTTTATGGTAGTTTACCCATAAGGGAATTTCATATGGCGATTTTCTGCATATCCTGAAAGAAAGTCTACAACAATATATATCAATAAATCTATAATTATCAAGGATGAAACTCTTTAACATATATTTAAGTTTACTTCATACGTTCAGTGTACATGTTGTTACAAGCTCTGATTTAAAAATATTAATATACTTTTTTAACATTGATAAAATCATAATTAAATCAGGATTAATTTCATTACTTTATTTTTTAGTTTATATTTTTGGTCATTGCACATACACGTTCAGCATTCTTTATTCCTTTGAATGGGTACTAACCATTAAATTCAAAATTTTCATAGCATATCCATGCTTTTTCTTGGTACCCTTATTTCGAAAATGCATTTTCTGATTTTTTACTTGTGCATTCAGCATATATTTATATATATCCTT
>ERZ724506.472-NODE-472-length-13989-cov-10.346778_pt1 | contig 13989 bp, 10 predicted proteins | sample MGYA00376039_ERZ724506 | MGnify/ENA primary metagenome ERZ724506 (study PRJEB28724, sample SAMN07190887) | wastewater metagenome | isolation source: effluent of sewage treatment plant in Hong Hong | place: USA: Christiansburg, Virginia | collected 2016-03-01 ... | reverse complement strand
GTCCATTGTCGGCCAAAAAAGAAATGCACGGTGACATCGTTTTGGTTGTTCAGTGCAAAGGCAAACAGGGTGAAAAAAAGTGCGGCTTTGAGCAGCCATTGCACCGCCCGCAGGAGGGTTTTCATGGTTGCAGCGGCAGGGCATTCACCGAATTGCGCAGGGCTTTTCCGGGTTTGAAATGGGGGGTTCGCTTTTCAGGAATCGCCACCCGCTCACCGCTGCGGGGATTGCGACCCGTGCGCGAGGCGCGGTAGGTGACGGAAAAACTGCCAAATCCACGAATCTCGATACGCTGCCCAGTTACCAGTGCGCCATTCATGGCATCCAGCATGATTCTGACAGCGACTTCGGCCTGATTGCGCTGGAGCTGGGGAAAGCGGTCGGCAAATGCTTCAATAAGGTCGGAGCGGGTCATGGAGGTAGAAATAATAAAACCACCCCGTCTGGCTTTGCCAGCCACCCCTCCTTGGTAAGGAGGGGATACGGGATGGTTGTTTTTTAATTCTCCCCCTGCAAAGGGGGAGTACCCCGTAGGGGGGAGGGGGGTACTGAATGAACCCTGATTAACCTTCCAATTTGGCACGCAACAAAGCGCCCAAGCTGGTCGTTCCCACATGTTCGCGGGCGGCTTGTTGGTTCAAAGTAGCCATTGCTTCTTGCTGTTCAGCTTGGTCTTTGGCTTTGATCGACAGTTGGATGTTGCGGGTTTTGCGATCCACATTCACCACCACGGCGGTCACGTCGTCGCCTTCTTTCAGCACGTTGCGGGCATCTTCCACGCGGTCGCGGGAGATTTCGCTGGCACGCAGATAACCGATGATGTCAGAGCCGAGGTCGATTTCAGCGCCCTTAGCATCCACTGTTTTCACTTTACCGGTTACCACTTGGCCTTTTTCGTTCAAGGACACAAAGGTGGTGAAGGGGTCGGAATCCAGTTGTTTGATGCCCAAGGAGATGCGTTCACGTTCCACATCCACGGCCAACACGATGGCTTCCACTTCTTGACCTTTCTTGAATTCGCGCACGGCAGCTTCGCCGGTTTCGTTCCAAGACAAATCAGACAAATGCACCAAACCGTCGATACCCGCAGCCAGACCCACGAACACGCCGAAGTCGGTGATGGATTTGATCGGGCCTTTTACGCGGTCGCCGCGCTTGGTGTTTTGGGCAAATTCTTGCCAAGGGTTGGCTTTGCATTGTTTCATGCCCAAGGAAATACGGCGTTTGTCTTCGTCGATTTCCAGAACCATGACTTCCACTTCGTCGCCCAAGGACACGATTTTGGAAGGAGCCACGTTCTTGTTCGTCCAATCCATTTCGGAAACGTGTACCAAGCCTTCGATGCCGGGTTCGAGTTCCACAAATGCGCCGTAATCAGCGATGTTGGTGATCTTGCCGAACATGCGTGTGCCGGAAGGATAACGGCGGTTTACGCCCATCCAAGGATCGTCACCCATTTGTTTCAGACCCAAGGATACGCGGTTTTTGTCGGTATCGAACTTGAGGATTTTCGCGGTGATCTCTTGACCTGCTTGCACCACTTCGGAAGGGTGACGTACACGCCGCCATGCCATATCGGTGATGTGCAACAAACCGTCGATGCCGCCCAAATCAACAAACGCACCGTATTCGGTGATGTTCTTGACCACGCCTTGCACGATGGAACCTTCGCGCAGGGTTTGCATCAACTTAGCACGCTCTTCACCCATAGAGGCTTCCACCACCGCACGACGGGACAGAACCACGTTGTTGCGTTTGCGGTCGAGCTTGATGACCTTGAATTCCATGGTTTTGTTTTCCCAAGGAGACAAGTCTTTGGTAGGACGGGTATCGACCAAGGAACCGGGCAAGAATGCGCGGATGCCATTGACCAAAACAGTCAAACCGCCTTTGACTTTGCCGCTGGTAGTACCAGTGACAAACTCGCCGGACTCGAGGGATTTTTCCAACGACATCCAAGAAGCCAGACGTTTAGCGGTGTCGCGGCTGACGATGGTGTCGCCGTAGCCATTTTCCATTGCAACGATGGCAACAGAAACGAATTCACCGACTTGCACTTCCAATTCGCCTTTGTCGTTTTTGAATTCGGCGATTGGCACATAGGCTTCGGATTTGAGACCTGCATTCACAACCACAAAATTGTGTTCGATACGGGTAACTTCGGCGGTTACAACTTCGCCAATACGGGTATCGGACTGTTGTTGCGATTCTTCAAACAGGGCTGCGAAAGATTCAGACATTGTGTTTACTGTGTTTGCGGTAAAAAACCGCGTGGAGGGGTTAAAGGTGGTTGAACCCCATTACCAAGGCACTGACGTGCGAAAAGGGCAATGGGGAGCGACTAATTTCCGCTATTCCAGCGGGCTAAAACGATTTGTACCGATTCTTCAACCGATAAATCCGAGTTATCCAGCAAAATAGCATCTTCGGCGGGTTTTAAGGGCGCTACCGCGCGGGAAGTGTCCCGTGCATCACGCGCTTGCAAATCAGCGCAAAGGCTGTCGAGTGTAGTGGCAATGCCCTTAGAAATCAACTGGTCGTAACGCCGTTGGGCGCGTTTTTCTGCACTGGCGGTCAGGAAAATTTTGCGTTGCGCCTGCGGAAAGATGACCGTACCCATGTCACGCCCATCCGCCACCAGCCCGGGAAGCTGCCGAAAACGGTGTTGCAAATCCACCAACGCCGCCCGTACCCCCGCCAGCGCCGAGACGCGGGAGGCGTTCATGCCGTTTTCCTCGGTGCGGATGGCATCGGTAATATCCTCATCACCCGATGCACCATCCAGCCAAACACGCTCGGATTCAAAGCGGATGGAAAGATCTTTTACTATTGAAACGATAGCATCTTCTACATGACCATCCAACGTTTCCAGCATCAAACCCGCGCGGCTTGCGACCAGCCCGACAATGCGGTACAGCGCACCCGAATCCAGTACATGGTAGCCCAAGCGTTGCGCCACGGCATTGGTCAGCGTACCTTTGCCCGAAGCGGTTGGGCCGTCAATACACAGCACCGGAATGCGTTCGGTGGGCAGTTGGGCGACGCTAAATAAGGTTTCAAAATAATCGGGGAAGGTTTTGGCGACGCATTTCGGGTCTTCAATCCGCACCGTGACCTGGGCGGGGTTGAACGCTGCCAGCGAAAAGCACATTGCCACGCGGTGATCGTCGTAGGTGTGGATGCTGGCGCTGCGCCAATCGGCGAGTGTGGCGGGCGGCGTAACTTGGATGAAATCATGCCCTTCCACCACCGTCGCGCCGAGTTTGCGCAATTCGGTCGCCATCGCCGCGATGCGGTCGGTTTCCTTCACGCGCCAGCTGGCGATATTGCGCAGCGTGGTCGTGCCTTCGGCATAGAGCGCCATCACCGCCAACGTCATCGCGGCATCGGGGATGTGGTTGCAATCCAAATCAATGGCTTTCAAAGGCCAACTGCCGCGCGACACTTCCAAGTAATTCGCGCCGCTTTGAACGATTGCACCCATTTGCTCGGCGGCTTCCACAAAACGAATATCGCCTTGAATCGAATCCGCGCCCACGCCTTGAATGCGAATGGTATCGCCGACCCCCGTGATAGCACCGAGTGCGATGAAATAACTCGCGGATGAGGCATCGGCTTCCACATAAATCGTTTCCGGTGAACGCAATTTGCAGCCCGCTGGAATCGTAAAACGCTGCCAACCGTCGCGCTGCACATCGACCCCAAAGCGGGCGAGCAGCTTCAGCGTGATGTCGATATACGGGCGGGAAATCAGTTCGCCCACCACGTCAATCACGATATTTTTGTTTTGTTGATGCGCGACCAACGGCAAGGCCATCAACAAAGCGGTTAAAAATTGGCTGGACACATCACCGCGCACACGAATCGCTTCGTTGATTTGCAAATGCGGTTGACCAATGCGCAGCGGCGGATAACCGTCCGTGCCGAGGTAATCAATGTGGCAACCCAACTGGCGCAGGGCATCGACCAAATCCCCAATCGGGCGTTGGTGCATACGCGGGATGCCGCTGAGTTCAAAATCCCCGCCCAAAACCGCCAAAGCAGCGGTCAGCGGGCGCATGGCGGTTCCGGCGTTGCCCAAAAAGAGCGCGGCTTTTTCGTTTTTTACGTTTTTTAATTGCCCGCCCAAACCCGTGATGTGAACCGAGGATGCACCAACACGTTCCACGCCGCAACCCAGCACGCGCAGGGCTTCGAGCATGACGCGGGTATCGTCGGAATCGAGTAAATCGTGAATTGCGGTCGTGCCTTCGCACAAAGCGGCGAGGAGTAAAACGCGGTTGGAAATGCTTTTAGAACCCGGAAGCGTGACCGCCCCCGCTGCACCGTCCAGAGCCGGCACATCCAAAAATTCGCAGGAAAACATTACAAGCTCCAGTTACCACGCTGTTGGCTGGCGCGGGCGATGAAGCCTTCCAAAATATCGGCGTTGCCATCGGCAATCAAGGTTTCCAGCATGTGGAGGCTGTATTGGAAGAACTGCGATTGTGCCAACAACTGTTCCCGATTGGCGAGGAAAATATCCTTCCACACCTTGGGTTCACTGGCGGCAATGCGGGTGAAATCCCGAAACCCCGGCCCTGCCAGCGACAGGTATTCCTGCCCAAAGGGTTGCCCTGAAATCGCGTCCATCATCGCAAACGCCAGCAAATGCGGCAGGTGGCTGACGGCGGCAAAGGCGGCATCGTGCTGCGCGGGCGGCATTTTGAAGACGTGGCAACCCAAGGCCGTCCACAGCTCTTCGGCTTTTTTGAGCTGCACGGGCATGGTTTTCTCGGTCGGGGTCAAAATCACCTTGCAGCCGGTGTAGAGATTCACATCGGCATTGCCCACGCCCGATACTTCCTTGCCCGCAATCGGGTGGGCGGGGACAAAGCTGCCGATATGCTCCCGTAGAGCGCGTTGGGCGGCATCCACCACATCGCGCTTGGTCGAACCCACGTCCATGACCAAAGTTTTGTTGTTGACCAAATGCCGGATGGCTTTGAAAGCGGCTTCGGAAGCCGATACGGGTACGGCAATCAAAATGATGTCAGAACCGGATGCCGCTGAAAGTGCGGAAGACGCTTCGCTATCAATCACACCCATGTTGCGCGCACGTTCTGTGGTGCTGGGAGATTTGCTATAGCCTACAACGTGCTTCACCAGTCCAGCGCGTTTGAGGGCCAGCGCAAAAGAGCCTCCCATCAAGCCACATCCTATTAAACCGAGCTGTTCAAACATGGGTTGTCCCTGCGTTATGTAATTTTGAAATCAATCTGCCAATGAATAACTTCCCAGCACCTTGTAAAAGGCGCACAGACCGCGAAGTTCTGCCAGCGCCTTGGCTACGTGTGCCTCGGAAGGATGACCTTGTATGTCAATGTAGAAATAATACTCCCATTGTCCAGTACGAGCGGGTCGAGATTCAAAGCGCGACATGGATACACCGTGATTTTTTAGTGGAACCAGTAAATCATGCACGGCTCCGGGACGATTGGGCACGGATACGACCAAGCTGGTGCAGTCTTTACCCGATGCCGGCGGGGTGGGCAGCGTCTGGGGTAAACAAATGACGGCAAAGCGGGTGCGGTTATTGGCATGGTCTTGGATCGCATGGGCTGCGAGATGGAGACCAAAGCGTGTTCCGGCCTGCTCGCTGGCAATACCTGCCCATGCCGGATTGGTCGCGGCGAGGCGTGCGCCTTCGGCATTGCTGGAAACGGGTCGGCGTTCGGCATGCGGCAAGTGGTGCGATAACCAATCTTGGCACTGTGCCAAGGCCAGCGGGTGCGCCAATACCACTTCAATCCCCTCCAGCGAATGGGAGAGGCGCAGAAGGTTATGGCGTATCAGCAGGGTGACTTCGCCCACAATGTGAGCGGGTGAATTCAAAAATAAATCCAACGAACGGGTGACCATGCCCTCAGTCGAATTTTCAATCCCCACCACGCCATATTGCGCCGTACCCGCTGCGGTGGCGTGGAATACTTCATCAAAATTCGCGCAGTACACCAGCTCGGCGGCTTGGCCAAAAAACTGGTGGGCGGCTTGTTCGCAAAATGTGCCTTCTGGCCCTAAAACCGCGACCCGCTGGGGTGCTTCGAGTGCCAGACACGCCGACATGATTTCGTGCCAAATCGTGGCAATATGCGCATCCCGCAGTGGCCCGGGGTTGGCGGCTTGCACCTTGCGAATCACCTGCGCTACCCGATCGGGTCGGAAAAAGGCCGATCCTTCTTGGCGCTTCACCGCGCCCACTTGTTCTGCTACGTGCGCACGGCGGCTGAGAAGTTGCAACAGTTGCTGGTCAATCGCATCAATTTGGATACGCAGTTCGGACAGAGGAGGAAGTGGAGTATTGGCAGGTACTGTCATGGATTTATTCGACCACGGAGGCATGGTTATCGGTCACTTCATCTTCGGTAGGTACGTTGGCATCATTTTCTACGATACGCTGTAACCCACTCAGCTGAGCGCCTTCATCGAGGTTAATAAGTGTTACACCTTGTGTGGCGCGTCCCATTTCGCGGATTTCGCTCACACGGGTGCGCACCAGTACACCCTTGTCGGTAATCAGCATAATTTCATCGGTGGGGTGTACCAGTGTGGCGGCTACCACTTTGCCGTTGCGTTCGCTTTGTTGAATCGCAATCATGCCTTTCGTGCCGCGTCCGTGGCGGGTGTATTCGGCGATATGGGTGCGCTTGCCGTAGCCGTTTTGGGTGGCGGTCAAGACGCTTTGCTGTTCGTTTTCTGCCACCAGCATGGCGATAACGTTTTGATTTTCGTCCAACTTCATACCACGCACACCATGCGCTTGGCGACCCATCGGGCGGACATCGTTTTCATCAAAACGCACGGCTTTGCCGCCATCGCTAAACAGCATCACATCGTGCGAACCATTGGTTAATGCGGCTCCAATCAAATAATCGCCTTCATCCAATCCGACCGCGATGATGCCGCCTTTGCGCGGGTTGTTGAATTCATCCAGCGAAGTTTTCTTCACCGTACCCATGCTGGTCGCCATGAAGATGTATTGGTCGGCAGGGAAGCTGCGTTTTTCGCCCGTCAGCGGCAAGACTACCGTGATTTTTTCGCCTTCTTGCAGCGGGAACATATTCACAATCGGACGACCGCGCGAACCGCGTGAACCCTGTGGCACTTCCCACACCTTGAGCCAGTACAAGCGCCCGCGATTGGAGAAACACAAGATGTAATCGTGCGTATTGGCAATGAAAAGCTGATCGACCCAATCATCTTCCTTGGTCGCTGTGGCTTGTTTGCCGCGCCCGCCACGTTTTTGTGCACGGTATTCGCTGAGGGGCTGGCTCTTGATATAACCACCGTGGCTCAATGTCACCACCATATCGGTGGGGGTGATGAGGTCTTCGGTGCTTAAATCGTAGGAACTGTGTTCCACTAAACTGCGACGCGCTCCGAGGGTGGATTGTCCAAATTCCACCTTAATCGCCTCCAGTTCTTCGGCAATGATGCTGGAGACGCGCTCAGGCTTGCTCAAAATATCCAATAAATCGTCGATTTCCGCCATCACACTGCGGTATTCGGTGATGATTTTGTCTTGCTCCAATCCCGTCAAGCGCTGCAAACGCATTTGCAAGATTTCTTGCGCTTGAATTTCCGAGAGGTGGTACAAGCCCGTGGCGTGATCGGCAGCCATGCCCCGTACCAATTCGCTACTCCAGCCGCGTTCCATCATGGCAGAACGGGCGGTGGGGGGCGTGGGGGCTTCGCGCACGATGCGGATAAATTCGTCCAAATTCGCCAACGCTACCGCCAAACCTTCCAGCACATGGCTGCGTTCACGGGCTTTGCGCAGGTTGTAAACGGTGCGGCGTGTGACCACTTCACGGCGGTGTTGCAAGAAAACTTGAATCAAATCCTTCAAATTGCACAATCGCGGCTGCCCATTGATAAGCGCCACCATATTGATACCGAAGGTATCTTGCAACTGGGTTTGCTTGTAGAGGTTATTCAGCACCACTTCCGGCACTTCACCGCGTTTCAATTCAATCACCAAGCGCATACCGGATTTATCCGATTCGTCTTGAATGTGGCTGATGCCTTCGATTTTCTTCTCGTGTACCAGCTCGGCAATGCGCTCTTGCAGGGTTTTCTTATTGACTTGGTAGGGCAATTCATCGACCACAATAGCTTGCCGCTGACCGCGATCAATATCCTCAAAATGGCAACGCGCCCGCATCACCACGCGACCGCGTCCGGTGCGATAGCCATCACGCACGCCATTGATGCCGTAAATAATGCCAGCGGTGGGGAAGTCGGGTGCGGGGATGATTTCCATCAATTCGTCAATGGCAGCCTCGGGGTTATGCAGCAAATGCAGGCAGGCATTAACCACTTCGTTCAAATTGTGTGGCGGGATGTTGGTCGCCATACCGACGGCAATTCCCCCCGAACCGTTCACCAGCAGATTGGGCAGGCGGGTGGGTAAGACCAGCGGCTCTTTTTCGGAGCCATCGTAGTTGGGGCCGAAATCGACGGTTTCTTTGTCCAAATCGCCCAACAATTCATGGGCAATTTTGGCAAGGCGAATCTCGGTGTAACGCATGGCCGCAGCGCTATCGCCATCGACCGAACCGAAGTTACCCTGACCATCCACCAGCATGTGGCGCATGGAAAAATCCTGTGCCATGCGAACGATGGTGTCGTACACCGATTGGTCACCGTGCGGATGGTATTTACCGATCACATCCCCAACGATACGCGCCGACTTTTTGTAAGCACGGTTGTAATCGTTGTTTAGCTCGTGCATGGCGAATAAAACACGGCGGTGAACGGGCTTCAATCCATCCCGTGCATCGGGCAGGGCGCGCCCCACAATCACACTCATGGCGTAATCGAGATAGCTGCGCCGCATTTCCTCCTCAAGGCTGATAGGAAGGGTCTCTTTGGCGAACTGATTCGGATTCATGGTCATAATAGGCGTGTAGATGCAGCGAATGCTTGGAATGCGTATGCGATTGGGCAGGTGCTGATTCTACGACCCGTTATGACCCGTAAGTTGTCGTATGGGGGCAACATTTGGAGCGAATGTTGTATACAGTTTGCTTTCATCTGTGTATTAATGTCATGGATTTTCCCATTGATATGGCACAATCTCCAAACGACTCCACACTTTTACCCTACTAAGGAATACCATGAAAAAATTGAATCAAGTCGCAATCGCAATTGCAGCTACCATGTTCGCAGCTGTTGCTGGTGCTCAAGAGGTTCACAACTGGAAAAACGCTTCGGCTGAACCCGTGAAAAACTCGGCAGGTGAGTGCTGGCGTGATGCTAGCTGGACTCCCGCTTCTGCTGCTGCTGGATGCGATGGCGCGATTGCTCCTGAAGTCAAGGCACCTGAGCCAGTTAAGCCCGTTGAAGTAGCAAAACCCGTTGAGCCAGTAAAAACTACGCCTGTAGTTCCTGCTAAAGTTGAACCCGCTCCCGTGATCGCACAAGTGAACTATGGTTCTGACGCTTCGTTTGATTTCAACAAATCGACATTGAAACCCGCTGGTAAAGCCAATCTGGACGAGCTGTTGGCTAAGATCAAAGACGCTAAAGTGGAATCCATCGTTGCAGTCGGTCACACCGATAGCATTGGTTCCGATAAGGCTAACCAAAAACTGTCCGAAAAACGTGCTGAAGCTGTTAAGGCGTATTTGTTGTCCAAAAACAAAGCGTTGAACGTTAAAGCCGAAGGCAAGGGCGAAAAAGAACCCGTTGCTGACAACAAAACTAAAGCAGGTCAAGCGAAAAACCGTCGCGTTGAAGTGGTAGTTCGTGGTACACGTCCTGCTCCAGCTGCTAAGTAATTAGCCGCTTTTTGGTAGTAAAAAAACCCGCTTCGGCGGGTTTTTTTATGGGTGATCTTTTATTAAATTTTTAGTAATCCGTATAACCTTTGGCATCGGGTGTGTAGAACGTACTGAAATCGGGCGCAGTCAAGGTGCTGCCAGTACGCAATTTTTCTACCAAATCAGGATTTGAGATAAAGGGACGACCAAAGGCGACCAGCTCACCGTGCTGTGCATCCAAATCGGCATTGGCGCGTTCTACATCGTAACCACCGGATAGGATGTATGCACCCTTGAAATCGGCGCGGATTTGGGCTTTCAAGGCAGGGCTGACTTCGGGCGCTCCCATTGCGCTGTGATCGACGATGTGGATATAAACCAAACCGATAGCGTTCAATTCTGCAACCAAACGCGCGTACAGCACATCCATTTCCGCATCGGGAACCATGCCGTTGAATACACCGTAAGGCGAAATACGCATTCCGATACGCTCTGCACCAATGGCGGCGGCGGATGCTTTTGCCACTTCCACCACAAAGCGAATCCGATTGTCAACGCTGCCACCCCATTGATCGGTGCGGTGGTTGGAGGCGGTGTTGAGGAATTGATCCATCAAATACCCATTGGCGGCGTGTAATTCAATGCCATCAAATCCGGCTTCGATTGCCAATTTAGCAGCCGCAGCATATTCAGCAATGGCGTGGGCAATATCCGCTTCGCTCATGGTAGTGGGGACGGGGTGAGGCTGCATTCCTTGGCTATCCGTCCACATTTCACCTGCTACGGCGAGGGCGGATGGGGCAAGAATTTGGCTGCCGGCTGGCATATTGGCGGGGTGGCTTACGCGTCCGGTGTGCATCAATTGCACAAAAATCGCGCTACCTGCTGCGTGTACTGTGTCGGTGACGCGCTTCCAGCTTTGTACTTGCGCATCGTTAAACAAACCCGGAATGCGGGCGTAGCCTAAACCGTTGGGCGAGGGCGAAATCCCTTCGGTGATGATAAGCCCAGCACCAGCACGTTGCTGGTAATACGTTTCGATTAACGCATTAGCTTCATTATGGATAGCGCGTGAACGGGTCATAGGAGCCATCACCACGCGATTGCGCAATGGCAGTTTGCCCAATACAGTGGGAGTGAATAGGGTCGTTGTCATATTACGTTCCTTGGGGTTGATGAAGAAATCAAAAAATCAAAAAAATCGAAAGCTCAAAACCGACCTGCATGGAAATCTTCCAGTGCTTGGCGTATTTGCTGCTGGGTGTTCATGACGAATGGGCCGTATTGCACAATGGGTTCATTCAGCGGTTTGCCAGCTACCAAAATCAAACGTGCAGGCTCCATACCCGCCGTCACGGTAACACCATCGGCTTCTGCGGTATTGTGAAAAATCCCCATGCGTTGTGATGCCACCTCCACGCCCTCTACATTCACCGCACCGCGATAGACGTAGATAAACGCATTGTGTCCTTCTGGCACTGCGGTAGAAAACGTGCTACCTGCTGGTAGGTGAATATCCAAATACAGCGGCTCAGTCACGGCACGGGTTATTGCACCAGTTACGCCATTGCTACTTCCGGCAATCACATGGACTTTGGCATTGTCGGGATTCACGTAGGTGGGAATTTCAGCGTTAGCAAAATCCCGATACCAAGGTTCTGCCATTTTGTTCTGCGCAGGCAGATTCAGCCAGAGTTGGAAACCTTCCATCACTCCGTCTTCTTGTTCGGGGATTTCAGAGTGAATCACGCCGCGCCCTGCGGTCATCCACTGCACGCCGCCGCTTTCGAGCAACCCTTCATGCCCCGCGCTGTCACGGTGCCGCATCCGCCCTGCCAGCATGTAGGTGATGGTTTCAAAACCGCGATGTGGATGGTTGGGAAAACCTGCAATGTAATCTTCCGGCTTATCGCTGCCAAAGGCATCGAGCATTAAAAACGGGTCAAGGCGTTTTTGCAGTGCTTGCCCCGTCAAGATGCGGGTGAGCTTGACACCCGCCCCATCCGAAGTGGGAACGCCTTGCACCAAATGTTCAATCGTGCGGGATTGTTGAAAAGAGGGTTGAAGCATAGTGTTGGTCATAGGGTGTATCGTATCTATCTCGAAATAATAGATAAAGCCTGTTGAATGGGATAGACTATTCCAAAAATGGAACCAATAAAAAACACCACTGCTTCTGCAATTCCTGCAATTTCTGCCGATGATTTGATTTTGTTTGCCACGATCATCGAACGCAAAAGCCTTGTGCGTGCCGCAGAACATTTACAAATGCCCAAAGCCACCGTTTCACGCAGATTGGCGAATTTGGAGGCGAGTTTGGGGCAGCGTCTTTTGATTCGCACCACGCGCCGTTTGAGTTTGACCGATTTCGGGCAAGAATTTTTCGATCATTGCCGCCGTGTTATGGAAGAAGTGGCTTCGGCACACGATTTTGTCCATAGCCGCGATGCGCTGCCGCGTGGCTTGCTGCGGGTTTCGATGCCCGGGGATTACGCCAAGCACTTTTTCTCGTGTGCGATTGCGACATTTATTGAAGCGTACCCAGATATTCAGTTGGAAATTGATCTCACCTCTCGGCGGGTCGATTTGATTGGGGAACGCTTTGATTTAGCCATTCGCATGGGCGTGCTGGAAGACGATTCCACCTTGGTAGCACGCCAAATCAATACCGTTAGTTGGGGGCTTTATGCTAGCCCGATTTATTTGGCACAGCGTTCCATGCCCATGCAGCCCCCCGATTTGGCGCACCACTCGGCTATTCGTTTGCTTTCTGCACGGGGTACAGCCACTCCGTGGAAATTGGTGTGCGGAAAAACGGTGTGGGAAGGCGTTCCCAATGGGCGGCTGCGTGTCAATTCGCCCGACATGATTCAACGCCTGCTGCTGGATGGGGCGGGTATTGGCGCGTTGCCGCATCAATTTGTGGAAAACGATGTGCGGCTGGGGCGATTGGTGCGCATCCTGCCCGATTGGTGTTTGCCACCCGTTACCGCGTGGGCGGTAATGCCGATGCGCCGCTACCTTCCCAGTAAAACGCGGATTTTTTTGGAACACATCGAACAGTATTGCAAATAGGAATAGTTATCATTTAGAATGATGCCTGTGGTGGGTGTTCATCGCTCGTCAAGGGCTTGTAAAGGGTTTGCAAAGGAATTATCGAATGTTGGCAATCAAAGAACGCATGAAGAAACTCGTGAAAAAAATGGCGTTGTGCTCGGTCATCGGCGCATCGTTGGGCGTGGCAACGGCGTATGCAGCGCCGGAAGTGGTGGTGTATTCCGCCCGCAATGAACAACTGATTAAACCCTTGTTTGATGCCTACACCAAGGAAACTGGCGTGGTCGTCAAATTCATTACCGACAAAGAAGGTGCGTTGTTGGAGCGTCTGAAAGCAGAAGGCAAAAACACGCCAGCCGATATGCTGATGACGGTTGATGCTGGCAATTTGTGGCAAGCGACCAACGAAAATTTATTGCAGCCCGTGAAATCAGCAGCTTTGGCAGCGCATATTCCAGAACATTTGCGTGATCCGGGAAATCAGTGGTTTGGTTTATCGGTTCGCGCCCGTACTCTGGTTTACAACACCCAAAAAGTGAAGCCCGCCGATTTGAGTACTTATGAAGATTTGGCTAATCCTAAATGGAAAGGGCGTTTGTGTTTGCGTACTTCCAAAAAGGTCTACAACCAATCGTTAGTCGCCATGATGATGTGGGAGCATGGCGAACCCAAAACCGAAGAAATCGTGAAGGGATGGGTTTCCAATTTGGCGACATCGCCCCTATCCGATGACAACAAGGCGATGGAATCGGTCGCCGCAGGACAGTGCGATGTCACGGTGGTGAATACGTATTATTTTGGGCGCTTGATGGAAAAGAAACCCCAGTTACCACTGGCAATCTTTTGGCCGAATCAGCAACTCAAGAGCAATGCAGCGGGCGTGCATATCAACATCTCAGGGGCTGGTATTACCCGACACGCCAAGAACACCGAGCAAGCCATCAAGCTGCTGGAATGGCTTTCGAGTGATAAAGCACAAAATCTCTACGCCGATGTGAATTTGGAATATCCCGCCAACCCTCGCATCAAACCCGATAGCGCGGTGAGCGCGTGGGGCGGCTTCAAACAAAATAGGATTAACGTATCGGAGGCTGGAAAACTCCAAGCCAAGGCAACGATGTTGATGGAT
>ERZ724506.471-NODE-471-length-14001-cov-5.032984_pt1 | contig 14001 bp, 4 predicted proteins | sample MGYA00376039_ERZ724506 | MGnify/ENA primary metagenome ERZ724506 (study PRJEB28724, sample SAMN07190887) | wastewater metagenome | isolation source: effluent of sewage treatment plant in Hong Hong | place: USA: Christiansburg, Virginia | collected 2016-03-01 ... | reverse complement strand
TATAATGATCTGATAACAAATTATATATCTCATCATCTATTTAAATTATTCATGAAAATTCCTCCTTTTCATCTTGCTATCCCCGTCAACAATATTGCGAAGGCCATGCAATTTTATGGGAAAACTTTAGGTTGTCAATAAGGAAGAAAGTGTAAGAAGGGCTCATGGGTCGATTATAACTTTTTTGGTCATCAGCTAGTCTGTCATTTCACTGGATAAAATTTCAAGCCTCTAGATTATTTCAATCCCGTAGATGGAGATGAAGTGCCTGTTCCTCACTTTGGTTTGTGCCTATAAGTGAAAGATTGGATGAAAACAAGAGATTTATTAATTGGTGCGAACACAAAATTTATTATATAACCGCATTTGAGATTTGAGGGATTTCCTGGTGAGCAGTACACAATGTTTTTGAAGGATCCAACAGGCAACAACCTATAGTTGAAGGCAATGAGCAACCCTGATAATTTATTTGCTAAATATGATGTATGATGTTTATTCAAATAGCCTGCACATTTGTATCAATTAGTACCTATCATAGAGACAGATTTATATATAAAGAAGTGGAGTAATAAAATTTGATATAAATTGAAATAAAATAAACAAAAAATAATAGTTTTAAAGAGAGGATAGCAATATGTTGAAATCACAGCAAAGTTTTTAAGAGAGGACACTTAAGCATGATATTAATCATTTTTTGGCCCTTTTAATTAGCTCGATTCACCAAACCTGGGTTATATTACATTTGAGCAACTCTATAAACTCTTTTCCGTCATTAACATTAGCATGTCTTTGTACTATGCCCTGAATTTGGATTATGATCAAAGCAAATTCTAATTTGACGATGTTCTGTCAATTATAGGACTCATTTAAATCCCTTAATAGCCCAGCATTTATGTGGTATCCTTCGTAAAAATACTAGCACAGTATCGAAACAAATGCATTGAGAAAAGCTAAGACAATCAGAAGTCACTTGTGGAGGCTAAATAAATAGGAGATAGGATTAAGAAAATAACTAAGAATGAGCTCGAGAGAAGAAAGGACAAGCTACTGTCCGAACATAATAAAATATACTAAGAGATGAATAAAACTCAAAACAATCAGTTTAGTAACTTTGAGGATTAATGGAAGAAGTACTTGTATGAATTCAAAGCACAAACTCAATAAAGAATTTAAAAAACAAAAGTTTAAAAAATTAAAGAGCTGTCTTTCTAATCAAATAAGCTGGTCAAAACTGCCAGAAGGCACTCTCTTGTCACATCTCCTAAGTTAATTTAATTACAAGAAAAGAAGAAGTGGCTAGTGAAGGAGGGAAAGTATGCTGAAGCTATTAAGATAAACTTTTTGATCGACAGCGAAAAGAAAAAAATAGAGGACCATAAGGAAGAATCTTTGGACTATTCTTTAAAAAAAAGACTGCAATCCATGAAGAAAAAAAATTAAAATGCCCTTGACTACATCCAAAACAGTATGAGCATCAACATGAATAAGCTTCTTGCAAAAAAGAAGGAAGGTGAGCATCTGATGCAACTTAGAATGCGTAATTTGCGGGAAGAAGCTGAAAAAAAGCTCAGCGATCATTTACGAGGGTAACTTGCTAGACTCAAGGGCATGTTTAGCAGAGCATCGAGGTGAATATTAACTCATTTTATATTATTGAGCAATCATTTTTGTTATAAATTTTTCAAATTGATGCAAAATAATAGTAATAAATAAATTATCATTGAATTTAATGAGTATTTTGAGTATTTTATCTTTAAAATCCTTTTTCTGTGTCAATACAATTATTTTGCTATGAACCTTTGCTTCGGTTGAGATTAAATTCAATAAACTTTACTTTTTAAGCGGAACAACAAAAAAATAGGATTATAATAGTGATGATGGCCACTAAAAATATGGCAGCAGACCCCATAATGAATGCAAATTAAAGGTTGCTAATATTCTCAATTAAATTTGTTATTTGTGAGACTTCTATTTTTTTCTGTTAGGTTTCAAGGACTTGTGTGCAAATGGATGGGCAAAAAAATGTTAAGATATTTCCTACTTAGACTGATATTCCATTATTTCTGCCATATATTAGTGAGTTTGTTGATGAATATCTTATTTAAAAGCCAATCTCCTTGCTGTTTTGAGTGCTATTTCCTTTGATCACAATGATTTCCACTAAGGTACGAGAATGAACTGAGATATTTAATTGACTTGGCGATTTGGGTTCGAGGGAGAAGTTTGCAATAATTTATCCTTTTTGCCTGAATGCCAAAACCCATCCGTTCCATCCCTTTCCTTTTGTGTCATTCATATTGACAGTGAGACCAAGTTTGTTTTACGGATAAAGTGAGCCATACATGCTTGTTCGAAATAAGACTAATTGCTATTTAATTCCGCAATTGGAAGATTTGTTAACATATGCGAACCCGTTTTGCCCCCAACCTGTTCCCCAAGAGTTTTTAATTATCCAATGGGTTGGAGTATACCCTATGATGACGACAGCATGATTCACAAAATAGTCTCCTTATTTTTTGCAGTCATTTATCATGCCCTGATAATTACAGTACATAAAACTGGGATAGCTCCCAATAATCCCCACAGCTATTGGCCCATGAGTGATAAGTTCGTATATGATTTACTCGTCAGTTATTTATTATGCGTAAGCAATGTAGTAGGCTTATGATATCAGCTTTACGTTCTTCTACTTTTTTCCACAATAGCTATCATTCGCATCAGTGGCATGGTTTGGATATTATCCCTATGGAGGAGCACCGTTTTTATTGATAAAATTAATAGCTCTTCGTAATGATCCTCCATAGCATCCGTACTATTAAGTATCACAATTTAGGAGGTACTGGGATGATAGATTGTATAAAATGTTTGTCTGTAACATTAAGTTTGCTTCATACATCGCAGTTGTTGTAAACGCCCAGCAACTACCACAGTTACCCTGATCTTTAACTGCAGAAATAATTCCAAAGTTACGATAGTCCAGACTCTACGGATATTAAAATTTTAATTTGTTGACTCTAACATTTGGTATGGATTCGACAAATTTTTTAGGTGTAGCTTCGAGATTAAAAAAGTCTAAATAAAAACGTAATTACTATTCATTTATTACTTGGTCCAGTCCATAAAGTTATTAACTTCAATGTCCGGGTTGACTTTTTTAAACTGGAGAAAATTGTTATAGTTTTATTCAAATGCTGATTTATGTTTTTGCCTGTCTGCCTGATTGTAGTGACGATTAAACTATTTTTCGAATTTTTCATATGTATACTATTATTGAGTAGACTGAGAGTGCATGGTATCGAGTAGAGACATAAAAAAAATGATAAAAATGTAGAGGGTGTAGGTAGACATGACGAAATATAAATAATAAATAGAATGGATATATAATAGAAAGAAATAAAGATCAGTATAAAGTTTCAAAGTTTAAACAGATGATAAATCATTAAATAAAATTGAGAAAAGGTTAACAGTTCCAATAAAACAGATTGTGAATATCATTTTATTCAAATAGTCTTAGTAAATATATTTAATTCTCAATTAATTCTATTGAGTAATTGATGTATTGCAATTGTTTTACGACTTTAAAAGGTGGAATTGAGACCGTTTTCTTGTAGTAATTTAATAAATTATAATATTTATTATAATTGGAGCATCAAAATAATAAAGATGAATAACTAAACCCTCACAGAACAACAACTCTATCAAATAATTCCCCAACTCACGATTTCGCCTCAAGGGATATTCAAATACATTTTAATCAGGTGCTACATGAACAAAATACTTATAGCCACATTTATAAGAGGAGACAAGAAATTCGAATACCATTCTTAAAATTTTGATGAATTTTGTAAATAGTTAAAAAAGTGTGGGTTTACTGATTTGAAAAAGAAAGAGGGAAAAGCATCTGCAAGTCGAAATGGGAATCAGTACGAGTTTGTGTGCCCTGGAGGAGGTCGAATTGAGCACAACTACGAAGGTAATAAATGCTCGATTTATGGATATAGTCAGAGCTATGGCTATATTGACCACTAAGAAACAAAAAAGATTGTCATTGAGCATTTGAAATACTCGAGCGAATAAATCAGACTTAACTAGAAAGATTACTGATGGTGATATTAGATAAACGTATAATATTTATAGAAACATTATTAAATTGTTATTGTTAATAACATATGAAACACATTGATGAGAGCCCCAAAGCCATGTCTCTGCACAATAGCAAAAACTATAAATTTATGAATAAGACCGCAATTCCCTCATTTACTTCCACAGCCCACTCGGAATAGAATAGTAAAATCAAAGTCAATAATATATTCACAATCGTGAAGATCAACTTCCCTACTCAGTATGAGAGTTATGTTCTCAGCACAGGACATTCATAATAAATGATAAAGCAAAACAATTATGAGGAGCATTTGAACAAAGTTTTGAAACAAATAAAGCAAGACACAACAGAAAGAGTAAGAAATTTATAAGCAGAATTAGGCTCAATGGAGATGGAGTTAAAATTGGTCAGAGAGAGTCGAACTGTTGCTGAGTAAAAAATAAAAAGATTATAAAAGTAATATAGTTAGTTGAATGAGAAAATAAGAGGAAAGGAATATGATACTTATAGTAAAAATGAATAAATATTTCAGTCCAAAAGAAAAATTGAGTAGCTATAAAAATAACTTATCAAGAGGAGCTTATATAATAAACAGGTCGCCAAAGAGTACGAAGAACTTAAAAGAAATATGGAGAAATAATTTTAAAAACAAATTTAACTTCAATAAGAATAGAAATAATGGAATGAGAAAAGAGCTTTCGATATAGAGAGGAAATTGTAGATAACTTTGAGGGAAAACATACAATATAAGACGCAGATTAATAAATTGATGAAATAATATCAGGATTCAGAAGAAAAAAATTACGAAACCAATCGGAAATTGGATTAATTATTCTATGAGTATTAGAAGGTTAAAAAATTAGCAAGTGAATTGCTCAATAATCAATGCAACTATTGTTCCAATCGTAATGTGGTCTATGAAGAGCCTCAATCCAACAGGTCCTGTAACCCCAACATCAAATTAAACATTCCTAATCACAAAAATAAGAGGATGACGGATAGCCTCCTGGAAGATAATTTCAATATGAGACCTAGAGTCAATAGCAAAAGTAGGACTGATAGACCAGGCCTATCAACTGAACAGTTGGTAGCGTAGGTAAAGTAGCTGAGAGAAAACCAGTCAATATTAATAGATAAACTAAGTGAGAGAGACCAATTAATATAAAATTTGTCAGCGTCTATTTCCAACAACAGCAATGTTTCCTGATAATTAATTTGAGATTTTTTAATGCTTAGGATAGCAAAAGAATAAATTAAAATAAATATTAATATAAATATTTGGTAAATCAACTTTTAAACCCGCATTGAGTATAAAATGTCAGACGAGTAATGTGCATTTGATAATTGGTAATAGGCTGCTGAGGAAGTGGTTAAAGAATTAGAAAAAGTCTAAGAGACAAAGCAAACTCAAAATATTACAACAGATGAGCAGCTTCAATAACAAAAATAAAAAATCAAATAAAAATAGGAGAAGGAAGTCAAAGAAGCGAAACAAACTTTAAAATAAAAAATTGCTGAGTACAAGTCTTTCAATCCTGAAAATTTTTAAACCAGAGTCATCAGTATCTCTTTATATTATATAGGTGCATCAGAATAAAGAAAAAAATCCATCAAACTAGGAGGATCGAAGATTTTAAAGAATGACAAAGACTTTACTGAATTTGCCAAGCAAATCGCATAGAGAATATGCTAAGGAGTGCCCGAACATTAAAATCTTGACTAGTAATCAATTAATACATTCTTTGAAGAGTTGTTGCTCTATTTATATGATGGACTGACCTGGTAAAACTTTTTTTAAATCCAAAAGAAATTAAAAGTAATGAAGAATTTACGAAAATAAAAAGAGAAAAAGTTGCAAAAATAAAAACAAAAGAAGAAAAATACGAAATAATAGGATAGCTTGGAAAACTCTAAGAGCTATCAGGATCGATAGACCGAAAAAGATGATTTATTTGGCGGAGTTGGTTTGATAAACTCTAAATAATTAGAAGAATAACGTAAGAAAATAGCTATCGAAAAGAAGACTGAGAAAGTGGAACAAAAATAATAAGCAAAGAAATAAAAGCCCCCACCTCCACCAGCCTAAGAGGACGACGATGATTTTATGTGAATAGTGCTTCTGTTGCTTACTAGATAATCACGATTTAATTTTATAATATAATGTTGTAAGTTAAGTATAGTTTATAATATAAGAATTCAAAATGAAAAAAACACACTTTCTTTTCATTTGTTGTGTTATTGGTTTGCTTTTGCCGATGGGCTTGTCAGATTAACCATGCCAAGATATTTAATTGGGTGATTACAGGTATAACTTGCATACTCTGAAAGATGATGTTTTAAGTAGCAGCACTTTATTGAATGATTCCACATATATTACGTTATCGTTGTGCAAGCCTAAAGTTTGTTAAAATTTGACCCTTAGTGGCTATGCTTGCATTAGAAAGACGGATGGTAGTTAAAATTATCCTGCGACATGTAATTAAGCTTTTATTTAGAGATAACAACTGGACCTTTGCTTTCCAGCTACTAGTTTATCGATGATAATGAACCAGAAAAAGGCATTTCTTTCACATATATACCCTCTTTTTTTATTAAGAATTTCACTAAAAAGTTTATCACAACGAAAATAAATATCTAATGCAGTAAAATTGAGAAAGATTTTAATTGTCAATATGATTAGTCAGGCAAAGAGCATAATTTCTTAACATGCACATATTACTTGAATCAAGGGTGCCCTGAACTAGCCATTAACTCTTTTTGGAAATTTTTAAAGAGCAATTCGATTGTTTTTTCAATTATTCTCTGGATTTGTGCAATCTTCCTACTCGTTTTTGGATATCTAGGCATCAGAATGACAATTTTACTTTATGGAATTTTTACCGGCTCATTTTTTGGAGTATTGTTAATTGCTGAAAGCTACAAAAACTTCGATCTCGAGTCCAATGGGCTTTTTATATTCACTGTTTGCTTAGCAGTCTTTTTAGGATTTCTATTTGGAATCTCTCTATTAACTATTCCTAAATTAGGATATGTCAACATTGGAGTGCTTGTTGGTGCTATTTTCAGCTTGCTATTACAGAATAGTGTCCTCTATTTAACAGGTTCTTTGCTCGCCTTTTATATTACTTTTGGAGTGACTGGGTTCATCATGGCAGTGATTGCACTAATGTAACTCAAAAACTTCATTATTGTATGCTCTTCATTTACTGGGGCTTTTTTGTTAATCAGACCTATAGGCTTCTTTTTGATAGGCTATCCTAATGAGCTGGTTAGTGGATAAAACTTTTTGATCAGTGTTAAAACTCCATGGCAATTCTATTTATATCTAGTAAGCATCATAATTTTAACAGTCCTAGGAATCATTATTCAATATTTTATTAATAAAAAAGTGAGTAAAAATATGGGAGGTGCAAATGGAAATTATTATTTGGAAGAGTAAGGGACAATTCGTTAAAAATTTAAAAAACTATTTGAGTTTAAATAAATTAAAGACTTGGCAAAAGCAGGTAAATTATAATTCCTTCAATTGAAAAATATTATATCAGATAAGCATAAAAAAGTTGATTTTCACCCTTCATAATTTGGGCAAGATGAGGATGACGGAGGAGAATACATATAGATGGAGAAAATGCAAAAAATTCAAGAAAAATAAAAAGAAAAGCAAAAAGAGAGGTCGGTATTCATCACTCCAAAATCTAAGCCATCATTGAAAAAAATCTCTTCTCAATAGCCTGAGTAGATTGATGCTGATGACTTGGAATAAATTAGAGACTCAAATTCAATTCAATCCCCCAAGAAAAACAAAAGAAAAAAAAATAAATTTTAACTAATTTACTGATAATTTTAAACTTCTATTTTCAATAATGATCAATTTTAAGAAAAAGGAAATTATAGCTTATCATTTTTTTCATCTGTAATCTTTGAAAACGACTTGAGAAAGCGTTAACAATTGCAATCCTGCGCTGATTCCTAAGTAGAACATATAAATTCCAGCCATGTTATAGAAAAAATCGAACAAAGTAGGTTTTCTTCTTGGGTATTTCTGACTGAAGGTCGATATCGCCCATATTATTAGACCTGCTGGCCAAAATATATACCCTACAACGGTGAAGTTGAAGCTTGATGAATCTGGAATTGTACTATAAGGATATTGTGTATTTGGATAGTAATAGAGAAGTAAACATGATTGACTAAATTGACTTGAAGCGAATGATTTGCTAACTACAAGTGGACCTAACCCGATCAGAGGGAGGAAGTAAAAAATGTAAGATAAATAATAGAGTATCCCCCACCCTGGAAGGCAAGGTGGATTATTGACAGTTGGTTCCCATTTCCACATAACCCAATTCGTAAAAAAATTTCTGAAGAACATATAAGCTACTAGGTAATAGAATTAAACTTCAGTCACGCTTGCCAACATCGTAATTCCACATAAGTACCCGATTAAAAAGAACTGAATAAAACTTAATAAAGGTTTGGCTGCCTCTGGGGCTTTCCTGTTCAATATTAATAAGCAGGCGTAGAAGAAAACATCCAAAACTGGATAACCATAAATCATTAGATAGGGGTAACCTGAAGTAATGTAGGTAACGAATACATTGTATAATGCAGGTATAAAGTAGGAGTATGTGAAATAGAGTAGCGCGATGAAAAACAAAGGGAAGAATGCGGCAGCTATTGATCTTTTGTACTAGGGTCTATTGTTTATAACTGATACAATGATGGTTAATATGACTGCCAATGCGTAAAACATGTATTCTCTGTAAATTGTGGGGATAAAAATGGTAAGTAAGATATCAGCTGCTAGCATCAGGACCAATGCGACTGCCCAGGTCACGAACTTGACAATTCTATTATTTTTAGACTAAATTATGAGATGTAACATATAAAATCCCAGTGGTAATTTCCACATGAGCCAGCTGAACACCAGAGCCAATGCGACTGCCTGAGGAGTATTTATTTCATCTGAAGTGTAGAGAATATTTGATCGATAATCAGTATCTCCGATCGTGAAATCACAGCTAGTGTTATTGGTTTGTAGATCCACATAGGGAGATACATAATAATTAACTTGGTAGTAAGGAGAATTCTGAATAGTCACAGCAAATCTAGTAATAGCCCAGATTCCGCCGTACACAGCAAGGGCTACGATAAAAATGACCCAAGATAGGATAAACCATAGACAAGGCCTCGGTGGAGATTATTCAAGAAGGGGAGCTGCTTCACCCTATTGGTTGTCTTATTGTGGGGACTGCTTTGCTAGTTGAAGTTTTGTTTATTCGTGAGATTGTTGATACATTTTATGTCGACCGTTTGGTTTTCTAAGTTTGTATAAACCTAATGAAAAAATATATTATGCATAAAAGTTTAATTGCAATAGATAAATTTGATAAGAGTAATTCTATCTCACAACTTTCTTATTCAGCTCCATAATACAAATTTGTTCGTATGATTACCCTGCAGAACAGAAGGGATGAGCGTAGAGACTCAAAAGAACGAGTAGTTGTAGGATTTAAGGAGGATATGAAAAATAAAAATTGGAATATTATTGTTATATAAGGTTAATATAAGAAAAACGAAATAAAATTTCAATATATATAAAACACTTATATACAATACTATTAAGTAAGGACCAACATTAGTGAATATGTAAGAAGAAACACTTAAATAATTAAACACAATGTTAAAATAATAGGAAATTTCAGTATGGTCAGGATGCATCTACGCTTCCGTTTTTCTCCTCATTGCATATGGGTGCTATAGGCTGAAGCGAGCGCGCATCAGGAAAATTAAACCGCGGCACACTCTCAAGTACATCTAAAAGAATAAGATTATCATCGCTATTTAAATTAAAGATTTTGTTGTCAAATATTAATAAAGGCCAGGCCATGGATTTTTGCCATTAACTATACAAATTTCCTACTCCTTTCTATAAAATATGCGTCGCAAGCTATTCGGACTAGGACATTACTACAAGCCCATATTCCCTGTGCAGAAAATAAAATAGTTTATGCATGGACTCTACGGAATAGAAAAAGTTTAGTTGATGCTCTACACGAGTTTGGAACCTCAAATAGCAGAAACAATATTGTCGAAACTGGGCATTGACAGGTGCTTTCCCACCAACATGAGAAAGTACTGCGATCTAGAGAATAGTGATGATCAAAAGCATGCAATTGAAGTTGATCAAGAATCAAGAAGAGTAGTGATTGTGACACCCACCTACGATGACCACCGAGACGAAGATTAGAAATATTTCTTGGTTTTAAGACCAAAAGGGGAACAACAATTTTTGAAAACATGCCTTAAACTACTGAAGAATTTTGTGGAGAAAAACCAAAACATTAATAATCTACATGATTAATTAGGAGACTTAAAGATCAACTACGACTCAGAAATATCTGAGAGTGAGTATTGATTTATATACGGAATAAAAATAACGATAATGAATCGAATGATGGAATAAATTATTTATACTAATTATTTTTTCCAAGCTATTATTGGTTTCTACTAGAATAGTGGGGTAGCTATGCTAATCAAAGGTGCGGGGAAGATATGATGAAAATTAGCAGTATTATTGACTAACCTGAATTAGTTATATAAAGAAACTGCATAATTTTATTATGTTAACTCAGATAAACTTGCATAATATTTATACATTCGAAAAACAATGCTTTAAAATATTGGCAAACCATTAAGTTTCTTTTATGACACCACACTAAATATGAAATAAAAAGCGTGCACCAATAAAGAAGCAAGGAATTTTAATCATTTAGGCAATAATCTAGAAAGCTGTTGTCTTCTTTCGGTAAATTCAATTCCTGGCATTGGACTAGAATCCGCGTTATATTTCGTCGAGACTGCGATCCAAAAATGTGTTCAGGACCAGAACTCGAATAGCAATTTCTAATTTAATATGGAGTAATACTATATAGATCAAAATGGAAGTTTGGTTTTCTTACCCAACCGTATAATAGGCAAAAAATCAGTTGATGTTCAAGACGAATAAATTGTTGTTGCAACCATCATCAAGCAAATCTCTAAAATATGTTACGCCAATTGTTTCCATGATTTTTGTAAATATTTCCAGAGAGTTTCAATTTCGAGCAAATGTGATTTCAAATTCGCATTGTCAATGATTTAAGTCTACAGGTAGTGTGGCAAAATTAACACCAGTGATAGGATAGAATATTTTCAAGAAGGCGAATATAAAAGCAATAAGAGAAATATATGCGAATTAATATCAAGTTAAAGATTGTCTCAAATCAGTGAAATCAGTAAGTCATTAAAAAAATCGATGAGACTATCTAAAGCAACATCTGCTAATACTATCAATTCCAATCCTTTCATAAGGCAAATTACAGTAAAAAGTATCGGTAATTCATCGCAAATTATGGAATCAGTGGAAAATGGTGAAAAAATATAAAAAATTAAACAGAGTTCAGTATCTACAGCCTTCAAATCATCTATTAATTAGGACTCTATTTCTGGTAGTACTATGAATTTAGGAAATAGATTAGGAGGTAGTATTTTAATCGATCCATACAAAATTCAGGTTAATCGAAGCTTGTTTCCAATGAGCTTATAATAAATTGATTCTCAGAGCGAAGAAACTGAGAAATAACAATCATCTAATTTATCAGTGAAAAAGGAATCCCAAACAGAATCAATTATAATCGAAAGAGAAAATGAATAAAGGATACTGAATATGAATAATTGGGAGAAAAAAGTATCCAAATTAGTCAAATAATCAAACATGAAGCAAAGCTATACAATAGAAACTGAAGCTGAGAAGTATCTCAATAATAAAATCTCATTAGAGTCCGCTCTTCTAGGAAAAATGGCTCGGGTCGTCGTGAAAAGCTTGTTACCTGCATCGCAGTGATTAACTAGATAATTTAATATTTTTCAAAATCTAACTAATATTGGTGACTATTTAATTTTTGTTGGGTGCTTGATTTGGATAAAAATTTAACAATTGCTAATATATTATGTTATATTTTTACTTCATTTATTAAATTCTTTCAACTAATTAATGATAAAGGAAGAATAAGAAGAAGTAGTAAAATGAGAAATATTTGGAATTTTCATAATGAAGTTCAAAATAAAGAATAATAAACATTCAGGGTCATCAGAGTCATGGATGATTTACAGAGAAGTATTTAGTTTTTTAATAAAACTAACATCAATGCTTAAAAATTTACTTCTATTTCCACCAATCTCCTATGGAAGTCAGAAAATGGGCAAAATAAATCAGAACCTGAGTGCAACAGAAAAGGAGGACTCTCAGATAGGAGTAATATTCAGCAAAAGAGATACACCGAGCAAACCCATCGAAATAAATAGCCAAAATAAATCGAATAAAGTCATCAATCGGACCTATTTGGATTAAGGATGATGTAAAAAGAAGACAGAATGGATAGTAATGAAGCAAAAATATAAAAGAAAAATAGAGAAGAGGGAACGAAAGAAATATGGAGGTAAAAGGGTAGATAAAAATAGAAATAAAAGAATTCAAACTTGAATAATATCAATTCGAGAGTCAGCTTATTTTCAATAAGACAAATAAAAGGAGTGGTTTTTAGAGAGAGAAGAAAAGAGAAAATGCCCGAGAAAAAATAAAGGCTATCCTCAGTTGAAACATAAATATAGCTTTAATTGTCGCTTAAACAGGTTAAGTAGAAATGAATATAGATGTAATTAATTATATCTTACTACTTTTAATTTCGCATTATTATATTTATAAATGTTTGATTCAGATGAAGAAACAAACGAGTCAAAATCAAAAATAAACGAATATTAGGAAATATTTCCCAGGCGACCAAAGCCATATTTAAAATCATTTGATGAACTGAAAAGAATACGCAAAATATCTCAAGGATCATTTGGGATTGTGTACCAATACTTCAACCCAAATAAAAACGAGTTCTACGCTGTCAAGTAAATGAAATGGAGTAATCGAAAGAGCATCATCAATTAAATAAAAAGATAAATAGATTTGTTGTATAAGATCAATAGTCCTAATTTAGTAAAACTCTACGACCATTTCGCAAAGAAGGAGGAAATATATTTGATCATGGAGTTTGTGGATGGGGTAACTAATATTCTATATAGAATAATCTTTATGATGAAATCCTAAAGCCTCGAAAATAGCTTTCATATGAAATTATTTCCAACGTTATTGTCGATATTTGTGATGGATTGATCTAACTGCATAAAAATAAAATTGTGCATAGGGACTTAAAACTATAAAATATTATGATGTCTTCAAAAGGGTAAATAAAAATTATTGATTTGGGTGAGTCTAATTTTTATGGAGAAGGAATTTAAAGAAAAACTACCCGTGGTACTAAAACCTATTTCTCGCCTTAAATTACCAATAAAGAAGGACAAGATGATCGAATCGACGTATGGTGCCTTGGTGTCATTATTTATGAGATAGTATGCTTACAGTCACCTTTCAGAGGGATAACATAAGACGAGCTCTATGAGAATATCAGAGTAACTGTCATTTAAAATAGAGGTTCAAATATCCAATTCCATAAAAAATTAAGAATGATAAACTTCTTTTGAATCTTTTTTCTAAAATTTTTACATGGCATGCTGAGAGGATAGACATTCAAAAAGTAAAAAATCACCCTTGGATAAAAAGTATGAGTTTATGATATCTCAGAAAACTTAAACAAGGATTTAAATGAGCCACCAAAATTTGAAAGATTATTCGGATAAAAGTAGATTGAATAGTACCGTAATTATTTGATTGGGAGAGTATAAAAGTACAAAAATGAAATAAAAGCATTAAAAGAGTAGAACAAATAGATCGAGAAGATGGTGGAAAGTAGCAAATAAAAAAAAATATAATTTTATGGGAACGACAAATGATCAATGAGAGAGGGCCT
>ERZ724506.470-NODE-470-length-14003-cov-4.701964_pt1 | contig 14003 bp, 7 predicted proteins | sample MGYA00376039_ERZ724506 | MGnify/ENA primary metagenome ERZ724506 (study PRJEB28724, sample SAMN07190887) | wastewater metagenome | isolation source: effluent of sewage treatment plant in Hong Hong | place: USA: Christiansburg, Virginia | collected 2016-03-01 ... | reverse complement strand
ACCCTACTTTTACTTCATGATATTATATAAAACTACTACTTTTGTTTGACTATCCATCTATATATGCCCCGACTTCATATTTCTTCTTCATGGGACCTTCCTCAATTTTATTTAACTTTATTTTGAAGTCAAGAAAAAAAAATATCGTATTTTCAGTATTCAATGTAAATTTCAAGCATGTCATATTAATCAGTAAAAAATGGGATAATGTTTCTAAATTTTATTTAATCACTTATTTTAAATTCTCATTTTTTTGACTTTCTACAATTATAAGTTGATTAAATAAGTGAAAATGAGGATATTCATTCTTTTTTCTTTAGTCCTCTTAGTTTATCCATGGTCCATTCTGTCATCCGCGTAACCAAGAAAAGATGGCCTCCATATTTCTGATTAGAAAAGCCCTATGGCTAATTAAAATAATCCAAATTAACCAGGGGAAATAAGCATTGAAATTTTCAATGCTAACCTTAAAATCCAAACTGAAGCTATTCCTCATGAAAGAAAAGATGAACATGAGGGAAAAATTATTAGTCAAAACAGAGGATCATAAAATAGGGCTGAATAAAACAATTAAGATTAATATTCAAAATAAAATATTGTCTAAAACAAGAAAAAAATCATTAAAAAATATAGCTCTAAATTTAACGAAATTGATATGAAATATCGTGAGTACTTAGAGAGAATAAAACCATCTGGACTGAGGAACGATTTAAATTCAAATCCTTCAAGTCGATCTTAGGCCATGATCTTCAGAGAACATAATTATCTTAATAATGTGAAATAAATAAATCTACATAACTCAAAGAAAGATAAAAGTTATTCGATGGGACTTACAAAATTTACTGATTTAAATCATCAATAATTTTAGTCTGGATACATTCAAGGAGGACCTATTCGAAGAAAATTATCCATTGTGATTGATAATAAAATATTAGAAGATGAAGATATTTTACTTTATACCAATGTTAATTTAACAGATAATTGTGGCCCGATCTATGAATCAGGGAAGTGCTCATCTGCCTATGCATTTTCAGCTCTAGATGCTATATGGGTTACACATAACTTTATAAAAAAATAAAAATTAGAATCATTCTTTTCTGTACAATAAATTATTTCCTGTATGAAAGTAACTCCCATTCCAAATTAATAATATGGAGGATGTCAAGGAGGTCGACAGATAGATGTCTACAAGTATGTTATATAAAATGGTATCGCCATGGAAGATCAATACCCTTATAATTTAAATTCGAAAGAATATGGACAAAATTTTGACTGTGAAAAATAGATAATTAGTAGAAGGTCGAAGAAATATAAGAAAGTTGCTGATTATCGTTTGCTTATGACGAAAAACAATTGTGTTGAGTCTGTGAAAAAACTTAAACAAAACATTGTTCTGTCAGTTCTGATAATCTCATCCCAAAAACTGAAAGACTACATAGAAGGAATTTACATCCTCGAATAACAACCATAAAATTTAGTGTACCACTGCGTTCTTTTAATCGGCTACAGTCACGAAAATGGATTTTTAGTAAAAAATTCATGGGGAAAATCCTGGGGGTTTAGTGGATATGGCTATATGTCCTAGAGCTCAGGCATTTGCCAATACCCCTCATACCCTATATTATTCTAATGATTTATTTCCATTTCCATTATTTTTTGATAAAATTCCATCTTCAATTTAAAATCTTTATATTACTACTGAAAATCGGATATAAATATTAATTTTTTATCATTATCGATTCTACAATTAATTTCTGAATCAATCTCCATTTATGAAATCAAAGAGTTCTAAAAAAAATTTAAAATTTCCCAATTTAAAATCATAAAACAAATATGAAAAATGTTTTTCCTTTCGTTTTCTCTTTGTCTGAGCTGATTTTTCATTATTTTATTCTAATCTTCATTTAAATTAGATAAATATCAGCGCTATAATAAATAATTACTGTATTAAATATTATGCACTCAGTCCGAACAGTTTTATTTGTCCTCGCCATACTATTACTTTCCTATGGAGAAGTGATAATTATGGACAATGACATCTTAGAAAACAACAGAAAATAATAAGCTTCAAAAACAGGTTTTAGCGCATTAACTTTTTAATAAAACTAAAACATTAATCAAGGAGATAACATAGACATAAGCCTAGCTGATAAAACTTCAACATCTGAAAATATCTTAAGCAATACAGACCAACAAGACACGAAAAAAACTACTATCAGCATTGGATAGTTTTTAAAGAATAACAACAATAATGATAACTAAATAACTAATACCTCCTAGAATATCGATTAAAATACCGATAATACCTCAAACTAAAATGATACCATAAATTATGAATAATATTTGAAAAAGTACAAACCTGAGAAATATAAGAAACTAAATTAATTTAAAAATTAAAATTAGTATAACTAGTATCTGTTAGGTCGATCGATATATATAAGGAATATCAGATATATTAACAAATTTAATCAAGACCCTAAAAATACTTATAAAATGGGAGTAAACTCTTATACTGATATAGATCAAATTAAATTCAAATAATCTTTTACGATTTCAGTTAATAAATAAGCACTTATAATTAAGAATGGGCCATTAGATTGGCCTTAAGATTAGTAAGCTAAAACTGAGTCTCAACTAAGCTTTGCTTTATTGCCGATTGCTTTCAGGCCTAGAGCACCAAGCCCAGAATAAAACATATCAATTGATCAATTAAGAAAATTTCCTGTCAGTGTTCGATTAAGCTTATATACCATACCAGAAAAAGTGATCTTGGATTGGAGAAATATTAGTGGAAAGGTCAATTTTCAAGGGTTATGCAATGCTTGTTATGCATTTTCTGCCACTGACTCACTGTACACCACTCTGAGAATCCGAAACAAAACCACATAAACTTTTTCTACACAATAAATAATATCTTGCATCAAGGAACATGCAGATAGATCAGATGGATGCGCTGGAGGGCTTCCATAATAAGTTTTCTACTATATCCAAAATGAAGGAATCGGCCTTGAAAAAGATTACCCTTATTCGAATGATACTCTCCTCAATAATAAAACAGGTGCATGCAATAAAAAATTATTAGGAAAACCAGAGTACTTAAAAAATAAATACAAAATTTATAACTACAATTCCGTTGAATTAGGAGATTGTCACGAAGTCGCCAATCTTTTGAAAAATACGAGCCTAACTGGGGTGCTAGCAGGAGATAAAGGGCTTCAATTTTATCAAGAAGGAGTTTTTGAAAATTAAGATAAAATTAGTTAATTGAATTAGTTAGATCATGCTGTAGCCATAGTCGGATTTGACCATACAAAGAGGGCGTTTATTATTAAGAATTCATGGGATACGAGTTGGGGCTTAAATGGATTTGCTTATGTTCATATGAATACAGGGATATGCGCGAGCGTATTTTATCCTATCCTCAACTGATTGTTATTTATCATCAATAATTCGATTTATTTATTCTTAAATCTTCATAAATATTTTTTGATAAAATTCAAACTACAAATTAAATCTTTATATTCGCACTGAAAATCGGATATTTAATTTCTTACTCAATTTTTCATTATTAAATCAAAGAATTCTTTAAAAAAATAATATGAAAGTTGTTTTCCTATCTTTTTTTGTGTTAATTTTCCATAATTTTATTCTAAACTCCATTTAAATTAGATCAATGTCAGCGCTCTATAATTATAACTGTATTAAATATATGGGGTCAGTCTGCTCAGTATGGCTAATTTTTTTTGTCCTCGTTATACTAAAACTCTCCACTGGAAGAGTCATACTTACAAATGATGACTCTCCATCACTTCCAACTAACTTAAACAGCACATAAAACTCAACAAGGAAAATAACTTATTACATCAAAAATTTTACACAATCAAAATAAAACAATACTGAAGAAAATAAATCCAGTAATACCTCTTTTTTCAATAATTAAATTATAGGCAAGGACATAAATCCAAAAACAAAATAAATTTCTTATCGAATAAAACCGATAACTTTAACTTATGAATAATATTTGAAAAAATACAAACCAGAGAAATACAAAAAATTGACATAATTATAAAATGAGAAATAACGGGGTTAGTATCTGTTAGGTAGATCGATATATGAATTGAATATCTAGAATATTAACAAATTCAATCTAAATCCTTAAAATATTTATAAAATGGGGCTAAACACTTATACGGATATTGACCCAATTCAATTCAAATAATCAAATGGGATTGCTATTAGCAAAGATCCATTAATTCTGAAGAATGGGCCATTAAATTTGCCAAAAGATGAGATCTCTAGTGATAATAAGTCTTAATCCCCTATCTATTCTTTACCGATTGATCATCTCAAACCCCCAATCAGAAAAAATTCAAAAAATCCATAATCAAGCATAACAATTGAAGAATTGAGAAAATTTCCTATCAATACTCGAATAAGTTTATATACCACACCAGATGAAGTCACTATAGATTGGAGAAACATAAGTGGAAAAATTTATTCCGCAGGAATCTGTAATTCTAATTATGCATTTTCTGTCACTGACTCACTGTACACAACTCTGAGAATCCGAAACATAACTGTATAACCATTTTCCACACAATAAATAATATCTTGCATCAAGGAATATGCAGATAGATCAGATGGATGCAATAGGGGACTTATAGAATAAGTTTTCAACTACATTCGTACTCAAGGGTAGGCCGTGAAAAAGATTACCCTTATTCTGATGACACTCGCCTAAATAATAATTTAGGCTAATGCAATAAAAAATTATTAAAAACCCCAGATTACTTAAAAAATAAATACTATCTTTATAACTACAATTCTGTCGAATTAGGTGATTGCCATGAAGTCGCCAAGCTTTTGAAGAATACTTCCTTATCTGGGGTTATCAAAAATGATATTGCACTTCAATTTTATACAAAAGGAATTTTTACAAATCTTGAGAAAGATTATGATTTGAATGAATTAAATTATCCTGTAACTATAGTCGGATATAACCATACAAATAGGGCGTTTATTATCAAGAATTCATGGGATACGAGTTGGGGCCTAAACGGGTTTGGTTATGTTCATATGAATACAGGGATATGTGCGAGTGTCTATTATCCAATTCTCAGCTGATTGTTATTTATCATCAATAATTCGATTTATTTATTCTGAAATCATAAATAAATAGTAAGTAAATAAATAGTAATTGTTAATTTCGATCAGTTTCACAGTTCAATTTCGTTGAGTACGGTGGCAACAAACTCCTAAAAATCAATTTTCCCATCGTTATTCTTGTCGGCTACTGAGAATATGCGATTCGAATCATCCGAGTTTTTCTCTTTCAGTACTTTCCTACGCATATCGTGTCTCTTTAATATTGCGTTGAGTTCCTCTTTATCTACCACTCCATTTCCATCATTGTCAATCATTTTAAAGACATATTAAAGATTTTTCTTAGAGTTTATGACTCTCTAATTGACAAAACACGCCAGAAAGTTTTAATAGTTCAGCATACCATTGTTATCAGTTTCTACAAATTGCAATAAATTTTATATTTATTTGTTATTCGAATTTTTAGTCAGCCCATCTTTAAGTTCATCAACTGATAGGTATCCATCGCTATTGACATCCAATTATCGAAATATTTATTGATATTTTATCAGTTAATTTGATGCCATTTTCATTGCGAGATAGGATGCAGCGATCTGCTTTAATTTCGAAAATTTAGTAAATTTTACCATACAGCTATAATCTATTTGCATTTTAGTTTTTTTAGGAGTTACTTTCATCCAAGGATGTGAGAATATTTGTTAGATTGTGATACGTTTATCGACTGGGGCTAACATCTTCTTCAGTAGATCTTTAAGTAGTAGACTTATCTCCTTCATTTATGGAACTACATAGATAGGAAAATTACTTTAAAAATTTGGTTTTTGCTTTTCTATTTATTTCAGAATTTAATTAGGAGTGTTCCCATTAAATGGAGGAACTCCAGTCACTAATATATATAATATTACTCCTATTGACCATATATCACATCTGTGATCATATTTGGCTTTGAGAACTTATGGAGCAATATAGTATGGCTAAATTAGAAAGTAGTTACCGTTCCAATTATTCTTTTCCCTTATTTTGCAATTACTTATTATTCCATATTTTTATTCCATTGGAATGATAAATCGAAATCGATCAGTTTAAGATTTGGGATATGTCCTTCTTGAGTTTAAAACGAGATGAGGAAATTTTCAGGTTTCAGATCCCGGTGAACAATTTTTTTCGAGTGACAGTATCTGATAGCTGAAATCATTTGTATGAAAATTTATTTCGCTTCATGCTAAGAAAGAACTCCTTGTTAATCTAGATAATCGAAGAGCTATCCACCTTCACATAACCTAGTTTTAACATAAAATATACTCTAACACGAGATAAAAAGAAGTCTAATCTTAGTAAATTTCTTCGAGATGAATAATTCCTGGGTGAGTGAGCTGGTCCAAAAGTTAGACTTAATACGGTATACTATTATTTTTAAGGTCTTTTTTCGAAATCTTTTTGATACAGCATGTAGTAGAATTATTGTCCCTTAATAACGCTTTGAAACAAACCCCAGTAGCTCCTCTCCCCAACTAGCATAATTTATCCTTTTACCTCTTTAACAAATTTATAATTATTTGTAACTTTCTAGCTCTTGATGTTGATCAAAGTTTTTCTAGGTTACATAATTTTCTAAATCTTCGATTAATTATAATGTAAGTTCTAATCAATTAATAGTTATTTTTATAATAATTAATCAATTTAGGAACTTTAATTTCTATACAATGCATCAAATTCTTAACTTGAAACACAAAATAGAAAAAAAAATGTTTTTTTATCAGTTACTTTTTGAATTTTTTATAGGAATATGTATCTGATACTGAAAATGAGATATATAAGTGTTTTTAATCATTTTGAGATTGCCTGAATTTTATTTTCTTTTAATTTTCAGTTTATTGTCTATTTAATAACGTTATTTATACTTTTGATTCGATCTACGATGAATTTTCAGTTTATTATCTATTAAAGAACGTTTATTCCTATAGTGATACTACTTCGAAGATGATAAAGTTAAATTGGTATTGTGAGGTTAGCTTTTTGGTTATTTTGGCTAACTCTTAACCAATATTAGATAGATACTCATTTTTCTCCAAGCAATTTTGGATCTCGAAAGTTGCTTCAATTTTAACCTTCTTACCCTTTATTTGTCATTAACAAAGCTTCAACTTTAGATCTTGTTTTTTTAAGAATATACTAATTCACAAAATATTTATTATAAGAAAAATAAATATTTAGTTTATAATTTCTAAAATGTGATTTGTATATTCTTCATCGATTTAAACATAAACCTATTAAACTTTTTATCCTTAAGATTTCTATATATTTTTTTTATTTCTTCATCAAATTTTATCCATCTTAAAAAAAAAAAGTCTATACTTTGGAAATTTGACTACCATCAAAATGGTATTAGGCTCAATTTATTTTTAAATAGTATCTTTGAAACAAAAAATAGAAAAATCAAACTTAATTTTATCCTTTCTCTTTGAATACTAGGTTTTTATCATTTATTATTTAGGTAACTTAAGATTTTATGATTTTTTATGGTTATTCTTTCTTGATATCCTTTAATTTTACAGAATAACGGGTACCAGGTGCTTGTACCACTTGTCTCAATGGTAAAGAATAGAAGTTATTCATATCAATACTATTTTTCTTTACTCCGCTTTTGAATAACTCATCTTCAAATGGGATTGGCCTAGCTTTAAGATTATTTCGAATTCTTTGCAATTATTTATCTGAATCTATATCAATTGACTTACTCCTTATTTCTTGTTTTATATCATTTATTTTTTGTAGGACTCTCTGCTGGAATAGTAGAAGTTTAGATAATCTCTACTCTTCATACGATCTTTATTTTATAATTTATTCTTCTAACCTAGATAATCTTCGATCTATTTTTGGTGAGTATTAATAGTTTTGGTTATTTTGTTATTTTACATTACTTTATTTTATGTTTGGAGGTGCTTTCTGTTGATCCCAGTTATCTAGAGAACTTTTGTTTTGATAGGTTTTACCCCGTGCCTTTATGGGTGGGTTTAGAGGAAGAGTTGTTTCAGCTTATTTTTTAGGTGAATCCTAAATCTTATTTTTTTTGAATTTATGAACAGTTCTAATCATAAAATACCCATTTTAATTATTTATCTAATTTTTATTGTCTTTAACCTGAGCCTTAATTTGAAATTATTCATAAAACTTCCTCTCCCTCTCCATCTACTCTTTTTAAATTTTTTATTTCTCTTATTGTTTTCTTCTTTTTGCTTCTTCCATTTGTCTTTGTAATTATTAACGATATGACAATTGCTTTTATTGTTTTACTTTTTATACTGAAGGGTCCTCATTATTAAAAAATCTGCCCCTGATATTTCTTGCATGGGATTTTTACTGATTCAGTAGACCAGATGTATTATTATCAAATCCATCAATAAAACTTTTATTTTACAGATGTTTTGGGATAGTCTATTTTTTATTCTCCTAAACATGTAATTTTTGATGGAAGTTTTAATTTTGATTAGGTTGGTATGTCGATGGATATGCATAACTCTGATGATTAGAGAAAGAGTAAGGAGAAATTGTAGGAAAGTTAACTGTCTCTGCATTAAATGGCTGGATATTGGCATAATTATTGGTTTGATATGACCCTGAGTTATAATTCAGGGACCTTGAGAACATCTATATTATATTATTTTGATGTTAGTAATTTATAACATCATGCAAAATAGTTAAAGAAAAACATAAAAATAATGGTAAAAAACCCTTAGTTGTAATAAATAAAGAGTATAAACCATCATTTATTATTCAAATTTAAACTATGCATTCTAACCGGCATCTGTCCACCATTTTGCTGAACCCTAGCCAATTTCTCCCTCGCATGCATCAGATGTTGATTGATCATAGCCACATTAGATTAAAGCTATAACTAGCGGGGAGTTTTATTCGATTTAGCCCAAAATTCCAACTATTTTTTCAATTCTTGATTACGATCATATTATAGCTCATACTCTTTAAGATTCTTAAATTTCGAGTAAAGTTAATTAAGATTCTACACTTATTTTTATTCGATCTAGAATTTTATCAACAGTTTACTATAATCTTATCTAATCTTATCCATGCGAATATTCAATTATTTATATATTTAAAACAGTTTACAAAAACTAACTGATTTTTATTTACTGAAATCTGTTGTCAAGAATAGGCTTCAAAAATATGATCTAGAGCTAGAATAAAAATAGTAGAGATCTCATAAATACTGAATCAAATGAGATAAATAGTAAGAATAGTGAAGAACAAATGAGAAATAAATTTTAATAGTATAAATGAATAATTTTCGAGAGCCTAAGCAATAAAATTAAGTGATTTTAGTAATTCAGTAACTTAGTTCAAAAAATTGTTGTTGATTAACAATTAATAATTTATATAGCTATTTCATATTTACTGTATCAGTGAAAAATGTATGTAACTGACCCGATATTTATTGGATTTTTTATTATTTATTTATTTCTACTTTTCTATCTTTGTAATTTAGTACTTTTCTTTTCAATAATTCTTAGTTCTTACTCAATTCTTTATTTTTTAGTATTTTTTTATATTTTTTACTTATTTCGTAAGCTTCTCACTTTTTATCTGCGTATTTTGGATGCTGAAATTAGGGTGAGGAAATTTCTTCGCCAGTTTTATTTTTCACAGCATAATATATTTTAAACTGAGCTTATCTTATTAGAAAATACATGAATTTCTATCGAAAAATGCTCAGTGCTCTTCATTTTATCGAAATAAATTTTCTATTTCTTTATTTTTACGCTTAATTTTGTATGGCCAAGCTTTACATTTCAAACGAAAAATTATTAAAAGCTAAATTTAAATAGCTTAAAAGCTTATTCAATTAGGGGAAATTAATGACAACTAAATCAATTGTTACTAAAGAAGGTTTCTTGGGAAAAAAAAAATTCTTAAGTTTTTTTTTTAATTTCGTCACTCCAAAATATAGTTATGGGCAAAACTATCTTGTTTTCGATAGTACAACAGCTGGCAAAGAAAATTGTTTACATATAAATAAGAAACAAACATTTTTTCTCATTAGTATTCTTATCTTTTGCTTCTATATTTATATTATTTTAAATGAAGAAAATTAGCAATTGGACAAACTAAGTAAGAAAAAAATTATTTAGGAAGATCAACTCTTAATACATCTTTATAATGAAGTTGACTGTTACCAAAAATGGAAATTTATATCTGAAAATTTTAAGAAAAAGGGATTTATCAAAAATTAAATTTAATGCAGATAAAGGTAATCAACAATTCACTCAGATATGTCAATAAGCTTAATCCTGAACTCAGGCAAGATAAATTAGAGGCATCATAGCTTCGAGATCTCTTTTAATACTATGATTAGTATGGACCTTTATGGAGCATATTTTAATCACTGATCCCAGGCAGGTTTCAACACTATTAATTTAGGAACCAAAATTTACTTAAAAATAAGTTCTACTCGACTCTAAGGAGCCTAGCCCGACTTCTCATCGCTGCTGCTTAAAGGAATTATAACTAAAAAACGAATATATCCTCCACTTCACTTTCATCAAAACTACTAGTTGAAATTTATGAAGGAAAGAAAAGTAATAGCCTTACTATTTAGACTTCCGCAAATTCAAAGGAGTTTTTCGTTCAATTCTGAAATAGATGAATTTTGATTTAGATTTAGAAAAAGTTAACATTCTCGACAGTTAAACTAACTTCGAAATAGTATAGAAGATCAAATTGTAAATCCAAAAATCAAAAAGATAGGTTAAGAAGTCTACAAAGGTTTATCGGCCAAATACTTAAAAAAAAAATGAAAGCTGCTCTTTAGCGATAGATCAAGTATAAAATAATGCTGCTTTATAAATTATTTATGAGGATACTAAATAACGACAACTTTAATTCGAAAATAAATCAACCCCACCAGCAAGTGCACTGCCAAATTCATAGTCTTTCATATACAACTTTTATGTTCCACAGTACAACTCATTAAACTTTTTTATTCCTTATTGGGACCCTCAAATGCTCAATCAAGACTTAAGAGTAGAGAAATAAAAACACGTCTATCAAAACTGAATTACTAGCCGATTTTGATTATAAGATTTTTTATTCATATTTTACTTATAATAAATAATCTTGAAATTTTATATTATTATAAAACTAGAAGATAGGAAAATAATTATTTGATATATCAAGTTCAAAGCATGTTTATTTGAAAAAAATAATGGATTTACTTTAAATTTTGGTTAGAATAATTAAAAAATTTTATATTGTTTCTAATTCTGTAGAAATTGCTTCATGATAAAAAGAAGAGCATAATCTAAGAAAAAGAAGTCTCCCTGTATTAATAACAAGAATCATAAAGCTAGTTATGGAGGCCAATCAGAGAAACTTTTCCTTAAAGTTAGTGGTGGATTCATGCCTTCCAAACCCCATGCTAGTACCTCAGGTCAGATCTGTAAAATAACGAAATCATCGACAGGCACTCCATCACTAAAATCAAGAAAACAAAGCAAAGAAAATATTTATCAATCTGTATTTCATTCTAAGAAAACATCAGAAACCATGACACCTTTTGATTATGAACAAGAGTTTTAATAATCTAAGCAAAGGAACGAATTCAAATCAAGAAATGATTTTTGGTTTTTGTTTCAGATCGGATCTGGTGGCTTTGGGCGAGTCTGGAAAGTCGAATAAAAAAAATCAGGAATTATTTATGCCATGAAATAGATGTCTAAGGCAAAGTAAGATATCTCTTATCTAGAATAATATCAAAAAAGAGTGTAAGTAGTATAATGAACTAAAAATAATTATTAGAGTAACTTTAGAGCCCTTTTATTATCAATTCTTGTGATAATTTCCAAGACAGAGATAATCTATATCTCACTATGTAGTATCTTCGGGGAGGAGATCTTCGATATCATATGTGTTTTTATTAATTCTTTGACTAGGAGCAAACAAGTAATATCTTTTTTAATTTTAGAATTTATTATTAGCTGTATTATTCTATCACTGGAATACATCCACTCCTGTAATATTATCCATCGAGACTTGAAACCATAAAATATTGTATTTGAATAGAATGGGTATGCTAGATTGACAGATTTTGGAGTTGCAAGAAAAAGGAAAGATGATAACGCTGATGAAACTAGTGGAACTCCAGGGTATATGTCACCTGAGGTTATCTGTAGAATGAATCATTCTTTTTAAGCAGATTATTTTGCACTTGGTGTTATTGTTTATGAACTTATTTTTGGGACAGTAAATGTTTATTCTATTTTAGAGACCTTATGTTGGAGATTCAAGGAAATAAATCAGATAGAAAATATTAGCGCATCAAGCAAAAATCAGTTAGAAATAATTACCAAGTGGATGGAGTCTCTCTTGTATAGATTTTGTGAATAGATTATTGAAAAGAAATAAATAGAGTAGACTCGGCTATAATGGAATATCAGAGTTAAAAAATCACTGTTGGCTAAAATCAATAAATTGGACAAAATTATCAAAGAAACAGCTTCAACCTTCCTTTATTCCAGGAGTAATTAATTTTTTTTATTAAAGGTTATCTGCTAAAGTCGATAATATCAAAGATAAATGTAAAATTCTGTCCCCAGTTAAATCAACGAAGAAGCTTCTATGCTACTAAGAACTGAATAAATCCAAAAATTATTTAAAAACTACGATATAGCCCCAACAAGAAAAATCCGAACACGAGTGAAACCAACAGTACAAGTAAACCCAACTCAGTTTATAAGAAAAATTTTATGAAATATTTTCTTCAAGCTATAAGTTTTTAATAATAATGATATTATTTGAATAAATAAAGTATCAAGTTAAATTATCATGATATTTAATTAAAGGTAGATATTTTCCATGTTTCGACATTTAATATCTGATCATATTAAGAAGTTTTATCCCCTTCGAAATGAAGTATATTGTAATAGGTTGAGAATAATTATTCAGGTACTTTATAAATAAAGAAATAAGGGTTTGATTTGGTACACCTTTACCTATCTAAGATGTTTAATTTATTTGTAAAGTAAATTATGAGCAACTTTACAAGATATACTTGAGAGCTGATTAAAATTATTGGAAATATAGTTATGATTGTTGGCTGTTATATGGGGGAAGTATAATAAGTAGAAATCTTTTATAAGGACAGGTCTTAATTGTATGAACACTGATTATTTTTCCTAAAATAGTATAAATTTTACGAGTATCATTATGTGCAGTTTCTATCAATTCCAGATAACTTTGCGCATATTATTTAATTTAAGGACAGTATTCAACATCCTGAAGATGAGAAAATACAAGTAAAAGATCAGATTAATGATATCGATATGATCCTTATTGAAATATTATTTGTACCAACTATTAGCTTTAGTTTGCACATTAAATTTATTTCGAACTCACAGATTAAAATGTTTTTCTTTTCATTCTCGACTGCTTGTTCTATGATTTCGGGATCTATTTGAGAATCTGTGCATAGATTTCCCATTTTAGTAATTATTAATTATTATAACTTAAATGAGGACTGTAATTATTTTCTAAAATATTCTTGAGGTAATATCAAATAAATTAGATAGTATATAGTATTATCAATGAGCTCAATATTTTTTTGACATCATTGTCTCCAGCCCACGATTTTTAGCGATCAAGGATTTTCTTGCTTATATAATAATTAAATCTGTTTGTCTCATCAAGGGCTCAGTCCCAACTAAACTTGTTGCCGTATGACCTAGACATACTCTATTAAATTTAGAATTAAATTTAGTTGGGCTTATGCTGTTGTTACTCAGACTTAAAACTGAACTTGATTTTTTTAATTGATTGCTTTACTTATAAAATATTCCCTTTTCATCTCCTTAATCAATCAATTTTTATTTACTTAAATCCCATTTTTGAAA
>ERZ724506.467-NODE-467-length-14101-cov-5.687171_pt1 | contig 14101 bp, 5 predicted proteins | sample MGYA00376039_ERZ724506 | MGnify/ENA primary metagenome ERZ724506 (study PRJEB28724, sample SAMN07190887) | wastewater metagenome | isolation source: effluent of sewage treatment plant in Hong Hong | place: USA: Christiansburg, Virginia | collected 2016-03-01 ... | reverse complement strand
TATTGTTCATAAAATATATTAGGCTTTATATTTTACTCTTCCATATCTCAGAAAAGATTCAAAATCTACACGTTTATTGGTAGCTAACGTACAAGAGGATGTACAATATTTTGACCAATCTATTCTTCTTTCCTTTTCTGATAAATACAACAACTGTCTGAAACAAACCTTTAATGGCCAATAATTGTAGCATAATCCTTTGGTTATTATTTCAACAAAATCTCAACACATCTTTTTCAGTACTTTATGCTCTAATGAAAATTTAATAACATAAATTATTTTTCATCGTCATCCAAATGATGTCTTTTTCTACAATATAGAACAATTTCTTCGTGTTGTTTAAAAAGCTAAGTATACAGCTCTAAGAGTTGCTTTTGATTAACTCCATTATGATAGTGGATTACATTTATCTTCGAGATAACGACCTAAATTTGTTCCTAACAATAAAAGATTCATGATCAAGCATAGTCCGGGCATATTCCAGTTTCCTTTAGTAATTATTCTTTTTTGAGCTGAAAAACATAAAATTCTTTTTCATATGGTTTTAGTAAATCTATAGCTTATCTTCTCACAGAAGAACTTTTTTCGTAATAAATTTCAGCTTAATATACAACCGGATAGCAAAATAATTTAAATTTTTTGAAACAATCTAGGTCCATTTAAGGTTTATTTTAATGTTTGTCCATATCTTGGTGGATTCTCTCATTATTTGATTTAACGTTTTAAACAGTAAATTTTCCAACATATGTTGATACCTCTTAATGGACATTTGCTTATTGATACAAAAGATTTCCTTGTAGCCATGGATTTAAAAATTTATTCTCTTATAAAAGTCGAATACTCTCTTCAGTAATGGTTATTGCCGAGGGATAACATTTTTATTTACAATAGAACTAAGAAAGTGCTATACAGATTTTAAAAAAATCCTCAACATCAAAATTGTCAGGTATAATTTTTTTGTCTAGCAATATAAATGTAATCTCAATTGATCAAGAAACAAAATAAGTAGTGTATTTTTTGTGCTTAGTTTTGACAATAGTTCTTGCAAGCTAGTGGTTAGTATAAAGCATGGCTTCTTCTATAGTTTTAATGCTTGAATGTACTAAAAAAAATAAGCCTTTTAGACCCTCATAAGGAGGGTTTTATTTTTAATTGGGTTTTTATCAATCTTGTATATTATCTGTGTAATTAGTAATAAGTCTATAGTATTTTATAACTAATCTATTTGTATAAAAGAAAATGCCATTACGTTAAAGCAATTAATTAAGATAATCTTATCCTATTAATTTTAAATTCTAAATGTCTTGTCCCGTAAAGCCTTATATACTTTGATAAAACTTTGTAGAGCCAATCTAAATTCTCCTCAAGTAAAGTGGATTTGCCCTTATAGCAAATTAATTAATGTAAAATACCAATTTATATCTTTATAATTTTCGTCATCTAAATTTGATAGTATTTAAATTCAGAGAGCCTTTATCATGTTATAAATATATCTTAAGCCCGGTTCATTGCAATCTGTAGTCAACTCTTTGATTATAGCCTCAGGTGTTAAACTCACCTAAAATGCCCAGTTATCTATTATAATACTTATATAGAATAAATATAAATAAAATCGGAATATAATTTTTCTATAATAGAGTTTAAATAAATTAATATTTTTTTACTTGTGTTTATTTAAGTATATCATTCATTTTGTAATCATTTATATTTCTAATAGACTTAATCTCTTTTTTTATAAGATCCATTTACAGTATAATATTAATTAACTATTTTGCATTCATATCTTAGTCTAGAGAACCTAAACATAGTTCTAAGTTATTTCTCTTTGTTTTTAAGCAGCTTTGTCTAAGTAGATATCTGTATGCTAGATTTCTTGAAAATACTCTAAAACCTTCTCATAAATTCTTAGCTACTTTACAAGACTATTTTTAAAACCTTTTTGGATCTCAGCCTCAACAACATCATAGCATTTTGCTAGCTACAAATAATTAGTTATTATTCTTTAATAATCCTTTTGTTATTATTGTTCCAAAATAGACAGGCATTTTTTTAAAGCTTTTTTAGACTCCTTAACATGATTTATTAAGCTTATTTATTTATCATTATTAAGTTGTTTTTTTGCTCAATATTTTTATACTCTTTCATTATGAAGATAAGCAAGCTCTGTAAATAGCTACAAAGTTTATTCTAAATATAGTTATTAGTTAATTTTGCCCAATGTATTTTAAATTTCAGCAATTATTTTTAAACAAAATTATTTTCAAGATTTAGAAGACTCCTCTGACTACAACAACTCTTTTTGTATGTCAATTTTTTATAGCTCAATTTCTAAGTATTAGCTTGGGTTTTTTTCATATGGAAACATATCTTAAGCTTGAATAAAAAACTATAAGGATTTTATGAGATATTCTTTTACTTCTTTATTAGTCCTATAGATTTTAAGCTATAAGTTTTGGAAGCAGTCTAAGCTCATTTTAGGTTAATTTATGAGCTATTCTTTCTCGTCCAAATTACGATTTAATTAATTATAAATAAGCTTCTTGTTATATTAAAAAAGAACTTTATAAATATATCCGAGTTATTAGAATAGGAGCCCTTATAAATCCTCTGTTTAAATTTAGTTTTCAACCAATAGTCAATTACATTCCTCAATAATTTTTATCGCAGAAGCAAAGAATATTTATTGTAAATAAACCTATGAAGTTTATATAGAGTTTTTACAGAAATCCTCAACATCAAAATCCTCTGGTAAAATATGGTCTTATAATAGCACAAAATACATCTCCTCAGATTTTGAACAAAAATAGCTTGAGTTGTTAATGTCTCTAATTTCAGCAAAAATTTAGGCTAAATAAAAATTTGTATGCAACATGACTTCCTCTATAGTCTTATTTCTTATAAGCTTAGTGATAATAAAAGTTTATAGACTCTAATAAGGTGTATTATATTTAGCTTTATGTTTCTTATCAATACTATATATTATCTAACCACCGAATAACAAGTCTATGGCAACTTAATATTTGTCTATTTCAGCAAAAGAAGCGGCCATAATATTAAGGCAATTTATTAATACAATTTTATCTTATTAATTTTAAAGCGTAAAACTCTAACTCAATAAAGCTTTATATACTTTGATGAAGCTTCTTAATGCTAGCTCAAACTCATATCTATTATAAAGTAGCTGTCCTTAAACAATGTCAATCATAGTACAATACCAGTTTATATTTTTATCATCTTAAATTGCCAGAATATAAATTCATAATTTTCTTAACATATTCAAAAGCTTATCTAAACTCATATCTTAATTATTCTCAAACAAGTCCCTAATAATATCTTCAGCTTCTTATTTAAGCTCAATTACTTTATTCATTATAAATAAATATAACTCTAATAAAAATAAATCAGAAATTTAATTAAAAAAACTGGGATAGTATTTCTCCCAAAAAGTATCCTGTATAAGATCCTCATGTTTTATTGAGTACTGTATTTTCTCTCTTGGCTTTGAGATCTTTTTTATATCTTTATTATCATTTTAAAGTTCGAGCATTTTCAGCTCTTTTTCTATGCTAAATGATTTCTATCAAATTATAATGGAACCTTTTTTGAAAATCTCCTGCTCAAAATTGTAGTTGATTCCAAGCTGTGAAAACATAATCTCTTGCTTGTCACTTGAGACAGTATCCTTAAGTATTTTCTCAGCTTCTTGGTTTGTTTTTTCAAGCTTAATAACCAGACCCCAAAAGCAAGTATTATACATGTTATTTATATGGCAGTCAGCTTGTCACCATGATAGATAATCCTTTACTAATTTCTCATTTGGATAGAGAACAATTCAGGCATCAAAAATAACTTCTCCATTTGGAAAATTTCCAAATAATTTATGAAAGTTTTTTATGTATAATGATGAGAATAATGACACTATAACACTCACTAATTTCTCTTATCATCTCTAGTATAAATTACACTCTTTATCTAAGATAAATGAGTACTCATCAGACTGTCCATAAGCAATGAAAATATCATTGAATTTTTAGCAAACTTCCAGTGCAGAAATATTCATAATTTCCAAGGCCTTTTTATCATTGGGTTTTTCAAAGTTATTTTCCTTAGTAAAATTATGAAAGTTTTTTCCATCAAGTCTTATAACAATATAGGTATCTTTTAAGCATGTTAGATTTTGCTCAAAGTTTTTCACATATTCAAACTTGGATTTTGACATTTATAATTATTTATTATTTATAATGAGTTTGAAACATTAAGAGAAACTTTGTGTTGTTGTTTGAAGTGTTATTGAGAACAAGCTGTATAAATATTTAAGCTTATTTAAGAAGGATAATATTCAAAATGGCATGAGCATGTTTGCATTAATTATAGCATAATAATTGTCCTTAAATAAAAGCAATTTAATGCTGCTGTTTTAAAGAAGTCAAATAAATGAATAAAAATAATGCTAAAAAATTACTGATAATTAATGACATAGATTTTTAAGATAAAAAGTTTAAATAAGCGAGGAACAATAAAGCCTATATATTTATATGATAATCAAAAGACTAGAGTAGTGATTTAATTAATAGAAAATGATCACAATTATGTTTATGTATAAATGACTGGCTCTATGAAAAGTTTAAAGCAAGTTTATTAATAACAATAATAAAAATATTGCTCTAAAATAGTTGTTATTTGTCATGTATTTTTAGCTGTAGAAAAGGAAGCAGGATTTTGTCAGCAGAGTTAAATAATTATGAGGACAAATTAAAGAAGCTTATTAGAAGAACTTAGTAAAACAAATACTAAGCTATTAATTTCTGGGTGCCTTAGCCAAGCTGGAGTTTAAATGAAAAAACTTAGCTATGTATTTTCTTAATAAAAACAAGATAAATTCACAGCATAATAATTTGCATAGAAAAATATTAGCAAGCTCTTAAGTATTTTAACTTTATCAATTTTTAAATATAACAGTAATATAATGTACTTTTATTTGATATTTTTGCTAACTTTAAATTCAAGTTCAAAAAATATAAAAAATAAAGAAGAATCAAGTCAAGATATTTAGTAACTAAATAAATGAGATTTGGGTTTATTTGGAGCCTCAAAGGAAGAGGTTCAATAATTCCAAAAACAAATACAAGAATGATAATAGTCCTAATTCCATAAGATGAATTTATAAGACATGCAGCTAATTGAGCTTAAGAAAGTTATCAGCTGAAGAAATGAAGGGATTTTGGGATAGCTGAAATGACTTGGAGGAGCTGTTGAGAACCTTAACAATTTGGTTGACAATAGTATTGATAGATTTGATATGCTTATTAGTAAGTAAATTTGTTATTATTCTATTTAAATTGCCTTGATTTTTTTCAGCAAATTTTCAGCATTTTTTTGTATAGAATTATAAGCAATTTTCTTTGTTAGTTCTTACTTATCAAATACTAAAAAATCTGTGTATTTATTCAGCTTGATTTATACTGTCTATTCATCCTATTACTATGTTAGTAAAAAAGCTTGTAGTTGCTCATAGGACTACTTAAAATACTCATTAATTTTTCCATGTTGTTACAAATGTACTAAAGAGTCTATAAATATAACAGGTATTTTTTTCAGCTATTAATCTTCTGTGTTTAATAACTAAACCTAATATCTGTCTTTGAGTTAGTGAAGCTTCTGTATTCTGATTGACTATGGATCATATCCCTCATCATCTTAAAGCATCTTTGTTTGGCTTATGATTTATTGAGTCGTATTTATAAACCTTTAAACTATATTTGTGATTTATTTATAATCAATTATTTCTAGCTCAAAAAATTCTTTTAGCATTTATTCAGCCTAACTCAATTACTATAGTTTATTATTAATATAATCCAATACGTGCTAGATAAAAAACAGCCTTATTATTAATTTGTTTCTTCAAGAACTTATTAGCTTTAAATTATCAATGCTTGATATATTTAGAATATTTTTGAAGTTGAATAAAATACTATCAATTATGTTGAGTATTTATTTTTATATAAATTTAGGAGTATATAAAATAAGCTCTTTAGTTCTTAATTGTGTCAAAGAAAAGATCGAGTTAATGTTAGTCATTTATAAGCTTTGATTTTGCTTGCCTTCCTTAACGACAACATTAAAGAACATTTTTTCCAGATTAATATTTTGATGGTTGAGATTTTGCCTAATAATAATCTCTTATTCATTTTTGATGATAAAATTGTCATCATTTAAAATCACTTTAAATTATTGTGTGAGTTTCTGTCTTTAAATAAGTAAAGATAAATAGTCAGGTTATTTAAGCTATGATTATATGTAGTTAAATTTGTTATTGTCTTTGTATATAGAGACTAAGTTGTCTAAATATTCTTTGTCATATTCTTATCATAGATCTACAGCAAATAAATAGTCATATATATCTTATTGCTATTGTTGTTTTTAAAGCTCTTAAATATTCTAAAGTTTTATTTAAATGTTGCAGTTGTCATTTTCTACGTTATATTCCTTTTATAGAGTTAAATTATTTGTTTGTATTTTAAAAGCATTTCTAAGAAATATTATCAACAGATCCAAAGAAGAGAATTCTGTATTAAATAATATCAAAACTTTGAATTATTATTTATTTTAGAAATCACTTGAGAAATAGCATTAGAATTGTTTAGCTAATGAGAAGAAATATTCAATAATATTATTATACAATGTATTTTCTATATTGGATGAGCAATATTTATTATCATATAGCTAGTCATTTTCTTTATGTGGAATTTACTAGATAATTTTCTGTACACAAACATCTCTTATTTACGGTTAATAATTTGTTATTAGTGTTTACTATCTTTTTATATTAGCTATATTTTATAAGGTGGCTAAAATTGCTCTAAAAATGAATAGTTTTCTTTTCTAATTAATCTTTATTACATTTTATATTTGCTACTAGTCTTTGTATTATTAAAATTATTTTAATTAAACAAATGTCTAATAAATATTCTACTTATATAAGTTCTAGTATAAATATTCAGTGTTATCAATAAGTTTAAAAAGTCTTTAATTTAATGTTTATTCTTATTAAGCCTCTATGTTATTATTATCAGAGTCTTATTCTTAGGAAGACTTCTTCTCTGTCTTTAAGCTAGGAGTGATTTCTGATATGCTCTCAATCTCCTCTCAACTATAATCTTATTTATTCTAATCTTAGATCAATGATTACTCCTTAGTATATTACAAAGGACTGTCATAATCATTCTAAACTGTGAGCTAATCAACACTCTATATTTAATCGAGTATTTTTTATTCTGTTTCACTTTTTACAGACTTCTTATTATTTGAGTCATTTTACTACCCAATAACAAGCTCAATAATGGTCTCTATTTGCCACTCATTTATCTCAGATTTTAGTTTTGGAAAATTGATATTTGAGACCAAGGATTGGATTCTAAATGACCATATATTTTTAATGGACATTTCTTGGTCCATCATAAGATCATAGGTCTTTTAAATACCTTCCCAGAATTCTTGATGACCATTCTCAAAAATCTCTATCAAAAAACTCTAAACAAAGGTCTAGATCTCAAGCTATTATTCTAGCTACTCATATAGCTAAATAAACAATGGTATCATCGTGTATTTTATGCAGCAAAGATTGAACAAAAAAGGCTGCATATTTAAAATAAGTTTTATTAAGGAAATAATGTCCTTGGATTTTACAAGCTTCAAAAACTCTGTTAAAAAGAAGAAGTTTTGCTATTCTGTTATAGAGCTATCACAGGCTATGTATTGATTAACAAGCCCTTGGAACTATGACTCACTTGTTTATAAGGTCTAAAAAAGGTCAAATAAAAGTACTTGCTATTCAAAAGGATTTTCAAAGCAAAAAAATATACTTATTTCTTCTTCGTTTTCCAACCAGTTATTTTTCTCAGCATTTTCTTCTATATTTCTTGATTGTTAATAATTTAGTATAATATTCTTTATTAGTTCAGTGAGTGTTTTTTCAAGCAGCTTTTCATCAGCTTAATTCTAAGCTCATAATCAATTAACAAAAACCAGTGTTAATTTAAGCATAAGCTCATATGATAGGATGGTCTCTTTTAAGCCTCAGAAATTCTCATCAAATGAGAACAAAATATTAAAGTCTTATCATATGCATCAAAATCTGTCCTGGATAAACTCCATTTTTTCAAACTCAGAAACATGCTTGACCTTAAGTATGACCTGGATCAAGTACTTAATTGTCTCTAGTAAAACCATGGGTGGTCTAAGCTGCTCGGCTATGTTGAGATTTCTGTCAGCTGAAGATCTTTGGAACTTTTTGATCATTTGAAAATCTGGTCTAGAAATGCTTCAAATATACTCGAGTCTATGTCTCTACTTAAACTATGTTCTTTCATAGATTTCTTCTTAAGGACACATTTGCAAACACAGGGCTTGGTCCTTAAGCTTTTAATAGAGCTTTTTAATAAAGGTTTTGAAGCTACTGTTTTAAAGCTTATCTATTCGTCAGTATTATTCTTACTATAACTAAGGTATGTTTTAAACTCTTATTTAAGCTTGTTATATAACTTCATCTTGGCTTATTGAGAGATCTTATTAAATACTAATGGTCTTGTTAGATTGTAGCATGATTTATTTTGGATTTTTTTTCATCTTGAGTCTCTGAGCAAGATCCTTCATTTTCTATTCAAGATTATTGTTACTGTTTTCAGACAGATTTTAATCTATACTTTATGTTCTTATTTATTAAGGTGTTTAAACAATTTCATCAGAATAATTATCTTAATATGAGGCCTCAAAATCACTATCTTATTCCAAGGTTTATTCGTTGCTTAGTTAAACATCATAAAAACTTTAGTCTTATTCCTCTAAATTGTTGCTTTGAATTTCTTATTGTGTTTTTTTGTTCCCTTTTTACTTGATGTATTTTTCTTCTTAAAAAGATTCATTTTCCCAGTGTAATAAAAACTCTTTTTTTGTTTATAATTATTAAGTACTTGTTTTCTCTATGGCTACTGGCAAATGTCATTATAATTATTCAAGTCAGTTTTATTGGAATTTTTTATTCTTATTAAGCTGGTCTTTATTATTCTCAATTGTCACATTGGTTTTGAGCTCAAAAGGACCAAATTATTATTGATTATTTTATCTATTAAAATGTTTAAATTTTTCATATGGCGATTGGCTTTATTATATGGGAGCGTTGAGAAATTATGGTAGATCTTAGTTAAGGTCATTAGAGGACAGATTTTGGTTGAAAAATAAATTCTGAGTATTTTGAAGGTTTTTTCTCCATGTGTGCTTTTAATAGTTTTACATTTATAAATTTAAACATTTGAGATATAAATAAATAAAATTAGTTTAAAATTTTGAGTCTTAATGCTGATTATCGTAGGTGTTATTAAACTCTTGAATTTCCAAAGTTCAATATTATTAATTTTATATTTGACTGTGCTTAATGTTGTATTATTTTAAGTCTTTAATTATGCTTTTAATTATTATATTTTATAGGAAATTAAAAACCTGATCTAAGTTGATAAATCTTTCTTATATTATGGAGGAATGGCTCTAAGATATCTCAAACTCAGATTTTATTTAAGGCTATAATAAGTAAATTATATGATTGTATATTTTTCTCAATCATTTATAAGCAATTTAAACTATGTTGTTTATGGCTTTAATTTCTAAGCTGATATTTTAATAGTAATTTATTATTTACTTAGTTGTTATTTTTACAACATGATTTTGTATTAATTTTACTATCCTATCAAGAGTCTCTTTTGTGTTAATAAAAACATCTTAATATTTTTTTGATCATTTATCTTTACTTTTTTATTAATGCTGATCTGTTAAGTAAAATGACACAGATTTTCTAACATCTTTTTAAGAGTTTAAGTTATTTATCATGACCTTATTTTAAAGAATTTGTTAAATGTCTTATGATACATGAATGCTTTATGATTTTGAGAGCTCAAAACATTATTATTAGTTATTTATATTATTTATTTGTTCTATCTTTTTAAATAATATTAGTATAGCTTGGCACATTGATATTTATAATGAATGGTTATTTTGCTTTGTGGTTTTTTATTCTTTTTATTCTTAATTAAACTAGCATACTAGTGTCTATTAAATTTAGTATTAAAGGTTTTAATTTTTATTTGAGAATTTTCCATTACTAAAGTCTTGATAATTATAGCTTTATATTTATCATTATTTTAATTAAGTATTCTTCTTCCTTTAATATAATATTTTAAAATCATATTCTTTATTTAGGTAAGCTTAATTTTAATATTCATTAATTTAATTTTTATTTAATTACTACATTTAAATTATCTCTTAATTTAATCTCTATTAATAAACAATATTTTGCTTATTAACTTATTTGCCTTTTTTAAGATTCTTATACAGACTTAATATTGTCTATTAAATATCAATATTTTTAGTATTAGAGTCTTCATTTTTTTTTCTATTCATTTAAATTATTAAATTATTTTTATAAAATGGTAACTTTATATCTTATAGGACTAGGCCTGGCTGATGAAAAGGACATAACTTACAAGGGTCTTGAAGCCATATAAAAATCAAAAAAAGTCTTCCTAGAATCATACACATCAATTCTTACTGTATCTAAAGAGAGACTTGAAAGCTTCTATAAAAAAGAAATAGAAATTGCATACTGAGAAACATGTGAGTCTGAAATTGACAAAATTCTTGAAGAAATATCAAAATCTGAGAACTAAAATGAGAGTTATTCTTTTCTAGTTGTTGGGGATCCTTTCTGTGCCACAACACACTCTGATCTTTTTCTAAGAGCTACCAAATAAGGTATTGATGTAAAGGTCATTCATAATGCCTCCATAATGAATGCCATTGGAATAACTGGTCTTTAAGTATACTGTTTTGGGCCTTCAGTCTCCATATGTTTTTTTACTGAGAATTGGAGACCAGATTCCTTCATGTAAAAGCTACTTAAAAACTACTAACAAGATCTTCATACTCTTTTATTACTAGACATTAAAGTTAAGGAGATCTCAGAGGAGAATATTATTAAAGGAAAGAAGATTTATGAGCCTCCAAGATACATGACCATTAATCAGGCCATTGAATAGATTTTTGAAGTAAACTAACATAATAATATAATAGATAATATTGGGGAAATAAAGGCCTTTGGTTTGGCAAGAATTGGTGCTGAGGATTAGCTTGTTGTCTCGGGTACTTTATCTGAGCTTAAAGATTATGATTTTGGCAAGCCTTTACATTCTTTGGTTATTCCTGGTCCAAAGCTACATCATACAGAAGAGGAGATGTACCAACATTATCATGTATCAAAATAAACAAAAAAGTAAAAATAAAAATAAATAAATTTGAATGTATAAAAATTTATTTGTTGTTTTTTATAGATAAATATTTCTGGTACTTTTTCATAGCTTTTGTAGTCTCAAAATGAATGTCTTTTATTGCGCCAAAAATGCTCTTATTTTTTGTACCTTTTTTCTCCGTTTATAGTTGCTCAGTTTCTTTAGTGTTTTTATTGTTGCTATTAAACTTAATATCATTTTTATCTTTAGTTTGGCTAGCATCATTTTACTAGACACAGAAATTGTTGAAAAAATCATCTGCTGGATTGTCAATAGATGGGCCAAGATTTATAGATTTTCTTATATGGTCCTTAATAAACCTCACAGACTTTCTAAACTCAGAATTTCTAAGCTGCTTTACATTGTTGAATGCATTGAGAACCTCATTGTTTGTCCAGTTGACCTCAATGGATTTATTGTTGATTAAAATACATTCAAATACTAAAGGAGATCTACACACATACTCTCTTATGATATCTGTGTTGAGAATCTAATTAACATTGGGTCAGTTTTATGGCTCCTTTTAGAGACAGCTGTCAAGAAGGTCTCTTAGTTTTTGTGAGTATTTTTGACTTAAATGTTTATGAGGATTTTTCTATACAATGTTCATTAGGTCCACATAATCTTTGGCAATAAAGGGTAGCTCAAGATACATAAGCTAATACAGTATAACCCCTAAGGCCCAAATATCAAGCTTAAAATCATACTAGTTACCTTTGAAAATCTCAGGTGCAAAGTAGACAGGTGTTCCAAGAACCTGACTAAGACTTATTGAGTTTCTGTCCTTTATCAGCTTGCTTACTCCATAGTCTCCAATTTTTATTTTGTTGTCCTTAATAAAAATATTTTCAGCTTTTAAATCTCTATGAATTATTTGATGATCATGTGAGTATTTTAGACCCAACAAAATTTAAGTAAAAATTTCAAGAATTTTTTCCTCAGAAAATCTTCTTTTATTTTCCTAGAGTTTTTCTATTTGGTGCTGCAAGGTGCCTTGATTTGCATACTCCAAAACAATTGCTAGTTTGTGATTGTGTGACTTAAAAACATCAACTATGTTAATGATATTTGGATGCTTTAGAACTTCAAGAAATTTCACTTCAGAAAAGACTTAGATAATCTCAGCCTCGGTTTTGTTTTGAACAGAAATTTCTTTTTGGACAAGTTTTTGACCATTTTCTGTTTTTTCTATTAGATAAACTTTTCCTGATGATCCCTCACCAATTAAACCTGTTTTTCAATAAATTTATTTGACTTCTTTGCTTTGCATTTTAGTGTTATAAAATTATAGTTTATATTACAAAATGGAGGATTTGTTTAAATAAATTGATAGTCTTATAAATGATGATTGTATTAAAGATGCTTTATTAATAACTGATAATAAAGAGCAAATTTAATTAGATAATAATAATCAATAAAACTCAACATATAATAGTAAAAAAATAGATACTCAAAAATAAGATGATAAGCAGTAATAAACTTAATAAGTAAATCGATCTTCAAAAATAGTCAAGTGACAAAAAGGATGTAAAATAATAAGTATAAAAATGGGAGGATTCTGAACTAGATGACTGGAACCCAAACGACTATAGAATTTGGGTTGGCAATCTTGGCAATGAAGTTACAGACAATCATTTGCATGCCCTTTATAGTAAATATAGTTCATTTTAAAAATGCAAGGTTGTTTGAGATAAGCTCAAAGGATTCTCTAAAGGTTTTGGATTTGTGTCATTTTCCCATGGAGAAGATTTTCTAAAGGCTATAAAAGAGACAGATGGAAAATATGTTGGAAAAAGAAGAGTCTTGGTAAAGAAATCAAATTGGGAAGAGAAAATACTAAAATAATAAATAATGAATAAAAATAATTGGTAAAATTTCTTTAATTAATTTAAATTTTATTTTGTAATAAATTCTCTAGCAATTTTATTTTGTTTATTTATTGATTTTCTTTTGCTGAATTTAATACTAGGTTGTAAATTTAAGTATTATTTATTAAGCTATTTTATAGCGCTTGAAATAGTTACTCTTTAGCTGATTGTTATAATGTGTCTAAATATATTTATATCACAAGATTTATTATAGCTATGTCCTTAGGATCTATATTTATAGTTTTTTAGAGATATTTTTGCTTGATTTATTTCTCTAAAATTTAGTCTATGTATTTAAATATATTATTAAATTATTAATTTTCTCAAAGTAAGTCAGCATAGAAAATATTAATAAATTTTATAAAAATCTCTTAATTGTTAAAAGTATTGTTTAGATCTAGTTTTTAAATTTAAATGATAATGTCAATTAGAAGGCATAAATAATTTCTATTTTCTTTTTATTCAATTGTTAATTTAAATTACAAAAATCTTTCCTATAGTAGTTTATTTAGAGATTTAGTTTATTCACTAATTAATAAATTAATATTATTTTAAATACAGTTGTTCAGCATTAATTTCAAGGCCTTAAGCAATATATTATTAATTTCTACAGTTTAATTATCATAACTAGAAATTATATATTCAATAATTTCATTTTACATAATGCTTATAAATTGAGTGTCTTAAATTTTTTAACTTATTATAAAGTATAAAGCTTTAGATAAGTTTATTGTGTATATTTTTTATACTCTAAAAGCTCTGATTATTTCTGAATTAAACTACTCATTTTAAAAAGAAAATAAAAGGTAACACAAATATAATTGCTTATCAGGATTAGAGACTAATTCTTTTAATAAATTCTCTTTATTAGAAATATAAGCTTTATATAGTTAATCATCG
>ERZ724506.466-NODE-466-length-14103-cov-4.337486_pt1 | contig 14103 bp, 12 predicted proteins | sample MGYA00376039_ERZ724506 | MGnify/ENA primary metagenome ERZ724506 (study PRJEB28724, sample SAMN07190887) | wastewater metagenome | isolation source: effluent of sewage treatment plant in Hong Hong | place: USA: Christiansburg, Virginia | collected 2016-03-01 ... | reverse complement strand
AAGTACATACATAAATTTTCTGTAAGTTTATTAAATTTGTTTGAGTTAACCATTAAAGTTTCAACCCTCGAAAACAGATTTATTAACACATACTTTAATTAACTGATTTAGTTAACCATTTAACTGCATATTACCAATGATATTCCCTTTAATAATGACAACCCTCTAGTCTATACTTTTTAAAACTTAGCAGAAGTCATCTAGTTTATTAAAAGTGGAAATAACTATGAAGTTGACCTGGAAAAACAAATCTTCACGCTCAAATGGAAAATGATTGGGGATCGGTTTGAAAAGAACATTTTTATGCCAATAAAATTAAATAATGAAAGAATGACAGAAGTTGAATAACTCAAATGCTAAAACATTATCTTGAAAAGAAAACTATCTGCCTTGACAAAAATTGAAGCAAAAGATAGAGAATAAATTGTAAAAGTTTAAAATAAGTGTACTGAAGGAATGCAAAAAAATGTTTCAGACAACAAAGAATCGATTCATATAGAAATATCTGGGTCATCTTTTTCCAAAAATAAAAATTTTTCTGCAGAAAATTCAGACTATGAAGAAACTGACTAAAATAAATTTAGGAGAGAAAAAAGAAAACCAATAAGAAAGAGAGAGAGAAAAACAAACGCCTAAATGAAAGCATAAAAATAAAAATTATCAAATTTAGTCCCTCAATAAAATCCTCCAACTAAAAAGAGAGGAAGAAAGAAGAAATGTGATCAAGAAGACTATAAAATTCAAGAAGTAGGAAATGAAAATCGAATTTAATAGTCAGGTGTTACTACAAATAAAGTAAAAATAACATTTTCAAATGGAGACTATTATTATGGTCAAATTAACAATAATTTATATCATGGATATGGTCTATACTATTCAGAAACCAACGGAACATTTGAAGGAATTTGGGAAAAAGGGAGGGCAAATGGATTTGGAATTAGTATTGATCCGAATGGAAACAGACATTCAGGTTTTTATATTGATGATAAAAGAACTGGAAAAGGAATTGATGAGTACATAAACGGAGAAAAGTATGAAGGATGCTTTTAAGAAGATTGTAAAAGTGGGTTCGGAAAGTATGTCTATCAAAATGGAGATTTTTATTAAGGATTTTGGAAGAAAGATATGTATAATGGAAAGGGAATTTAGAATTATCAAGATGGATCAAAATATGATGGGACTTGGATAAATGATTAAAAAGATGGGTAGGGTATCTTTACAAATCGTGAAGGAAAAAGGTTCAAGCAAGTTTGGAGCAGAGGCAACAAAGAAAGAGAATAATAGATATATTGATTCAGATTCAAAATAATTCTTTAATTAATTAATATATAGATAATCAAACAATATGTATTTTCTCTAACTGTTTATGATAAATGAGCTTCAAAGGCTCATCCTCATCATAACTGGAGGACTATGATTAGTGTTATGAAGGCAATTCTCCAGTATCTTACCCAATTTAATCTTCTTCATCTTCAGAACTACTTGCAATATTTGATTGATTATCTGATGGAATTTCTCGAGGTTGGAACAAATTAAAGTTCAAGAGTGCTCTCTTATTCTCCGTGTAGTTTAACAAAGGTCGAATAAATCTCAGAGCTCCACTAATATCCCCCAATGGTATATAATACTGCCTTATTTAAGGATTAAACTTAATATATTTGCAATTTTTATCCGAATTCACGAAGTTGGATTTATGGGTTTTATTATTTCGAGTAGATTTTATGTTCTTTCTGTAATAGCACAAACTTATTTCGTTATCCCTTTTTGGTGTTCCGATTTATTCGCGCATTTATCTTATCCTTAACGATTACAATACTTACACAATAGATTTCTCGTAGAGAATAGAATGAATGTTTTAATTAACTTTAAATTTATATCTCATTCTTTAATAGCTGCATATCTCAAGAACTATCCCATAATAACCTGTATTGGCAACATTAACAATCCTAAAACTCCACTCCTTGATAACCAAAACCTAATTAAGACTATCAAAGCCATTAACACCATTTTATTTTCGATACCCCTCGATCCTATCTTAAGTAAAATGAAAAACAGGATGATACACTGAATGATATTTTGTCTCATAATTATCCTAATGATTGAACATGAACATGTTACAGTACTTCACATTAAAATTGTAGAAATTTGTACGGATGATGTTGAAAGGTTTTGGGTAATCTACTCGATTGAATTTTTGGTCTCTGGTCAAGCACATAATAGCTTGGATTATTATTGATCCGTCTGTCACATACATTATTTATTTTTTCTATATGAGCAGGAGTTTTATTGGAATTTGGTAGATTGGGAACACTGTTTTTGATTATTTTATGGTATTTAGTGCTGCTAAAATTGCTTCAGAGAGCTATATTTACATTTCTTTGGTTTTGTCTAATATTTAGATCCTAATAATTAGTAATATTAATACGAAATATTTGGGATATGTAAAATAGAAAATATCATATTAAGATTTCAAGTTTTCCTTCTTTTTAAATAAATATCAATTTTAAATATATTAAAATTCAAAAAATAAGCTAACATTTCATACAATATGAAATTCTTTTATAAACAAAAAAATATTTCATAAAAAGTATTGTTGATCCTTTTTTGATATATGGAGTAAGTTTTATCATTTTTAGATCATTTATTCTTTTGTTTAAGACAGAATTCCTTAGCTATTTCTATTAACCATTATTAGTAAAAGAATTTAATATAGTTAATAAATCAATCAACTTACTAACACTAAGATTTATGTCAAAGTTCAAGGTAGAACTCATAAGAGAAGTCATGGATGACCAGGATAAGATCAGAAACATGTCGGTCATAGCTCATGTTGATCATGGAAAGTCCACACTTACAGATGCTCTGATTTGTAAAGCAGGATTACTATCTCAAGATAAAGCTGGAACGGCAAGATGGACAGACAAAGATGAACTTGAAAAAGATAAAGGAATTACAATAAAATCTACAGGAGTCTCAATGTGCTTCTAATACAAGGAAAGTTAAGAAGACCCAATGAAAAATTATTTGATCAATTTGATAGATTCACCCGGCCATGTTGATTTTAGTTCTGAAGTCACTTCTGCTCTCAGAGTAACTGATGGAGCACTTGTAGTTGTGGACACTGTTGAAGGAGTCTGTGTTCAAACTTAAACTGTATTAAGACAGGCTATGCAAGAAAGAATAAAGCCAATACTTATTATAAATAAAGTAGATAGAGCAATAATGTAATTGAAGCATTCTGGAGAAGAAATTTATCAAACATTCACAAAGGTTATTGATATTGTTAACTCTATCGCATCAACCTATCAAAATGAAGTTATGGGCGACCTGACCCTTGATCCAACTATTGGAAATGTAGCTTTTGGTGCTGGAAAAGATCAATGGGCATTTACTTTAAGAACTTTTGCAAAAATCTACGCCAAGAAAACAGGAATATCAGAAGAAAAAATGATGAAAAAGCTTTGGGGTGATAATTATTTTGATCCTGAATCCAAAAAATGGAAAAACGAACCTACAAGCGATACTGGAAAGCCTTTAAAAAGAGCATTTGTTCAATTCATCATGGACCCTATAATCGAAGTCTTCAATGCTATTTTAACAGATAATGCTGAATAAATTGATAAGAAAATATAGCAAACTAATATCGAACTAAATCAAGAAGAAAGGAGCCATAAAGAAAAGAAACTATTGAAAACATTTATGAGAAAATGGATCTCAGCCGCTGATTGTCTAGTTTAAATGATGATAAAGCATTTGCCATCTCCAAAATAAGCTCAAAGATATCGTGCTAGTTATCTTTATGAAGGAAATTAAGAAGAAGTCCGATAAAGTATAGAGCAATGTAACCCTAAAGGTCCTCTAATGGTATACATTTCCAAAATGGTTCCAATCTAGGAAGGAAGATTCGCAGCTTTTGGACGTATATTCTCTGGAACTGTGATGGTTGGCCAAAAGATTAAAATAATAGGACCTAATTATCGATAAGGAAACAAAAACGACTACTTCGAAAAGAGTATAAATGGTGTAATGGTTATGATTGGAAATAAAGCCGAATCAGTCGGTAGTGTGCCGTGCGGAAATACTGTCGCAATAACAGGACTCGATCAATATCTAGTTAAAACAGGAACTTTATCTAGTATCTAAACTAAATTCAACAACTCAATAAGACCCATGAAGTTTTCTGTATCACCTGTATTTAGAGTTGCTATAAAGCCTTCAAATCAATCTGATCTTCCGAAATTAATTTAAGGGTTGAAAAAGCTAACACAAATTGATTCTCTCGTGCAATGGACTACTGAATAGACAGGAGAAAATATTATTGCTGGCTGTGGAGAACTTCATATGGAAATATGTGCGCATGAACTTAAAAGACTCACAGGAAAAGATATAATAGTATCAGAACCAATAGTCTCTTACAGAGAAACAATTTTAGAAAAATGCTAAACCAATTAACTTACAAAAACAAGCAATAAAATGAATAGAGTGTGGGGAACATCAGAACCCTTACATCCAGATCTTGTTACTATGATCTAGAATTTTGATATTTCAGAAAAAGACGATCCTAAGGCGAGAAGTAAAATTTTAGTAGAAACATTCAAATGGGAAAAAGACGATACATATAAGATCTGGTAATTTGATAGCCCTAACATGATCGTTGACATTACAAAAGGAGTACAGGGCTTAAATGAAATCAAGGACTCAATACTTTCAGGATTCAATCAGTCTACTAAAGCAGGTGTATTAGCTGGATAAGCCATGAGAGGAATCAGGTTTAATATTACAGATGCATCAGTCCACAATGATCCTGCTCACAGAAAGGGTTCTCAAATAATTCCAGCATCAAGAAGACTTTTCCATGGACTTCAACTTAAGTCAAGACCGACCCTGCTGGAACCCTTATTTTTATGTGAGATAACTGCGCCATCTGATGTCATGGGAGGGATATATCAGACAATTAATATGAGAAGAGGACAAATAATAGATGAAACTCAACTTTAAGGAAATTTGAATATTGTTAAAGCTTATTTGCCAGTTGCTGAATCTTATGGATTTGCAGGAGCTCTCAGAGGAAATACTCAAGGAAAAGCATTCCCCCAATGCTTTTTCAGTCACTGGTAGCAAATTTCAGGAGTACCGCTCTAAGATCCAAAGGCTGATCTGCTAGTCGCTTCAATAAGAAAAAGAAAAGGAATGAAAGAAGAGTTGCCTAATATCAACGACCTTTTAGACAAGCTTTGAATTTGATGAATCATTACTTATATTTATTTACAAAAATACTATTCAATACATTAATGTTGAATTATAACTAATTTATAACAATCTTAGATTCAAATATATTTACTTTTATGATAAAGAAAACTGTGAAGGATATTATTAAGAATTTTGACTTTTTTTCTCAGCCTGTTACCTTCCGATTTAACGACTAGTCTGCTTATCAATCTATAACTGGAGGAATAGTTTCAATAGGAGTAATCATTTTATTCGCTGTCTTGTTTACAACTACAATTCTTCAGACATTTTAGAAATCTAATGTTGAAGGAAAGACAACGAAAATTCAATAGGAGGATCCTTCTTATTCTGTTATTAAAGCGGATACATTCATGTTTGGAGTTGGGATAACTGGAATAAATCTAAACGTCGGGCCGAAATGGTTTGACGTTTATTTTGAAAAAAATTAATATCAAGGAAAAGTCAAAACTTCCAAAGAAATCAAATTAATTCAGTGTCAAAAGTAACAATGGACAAATATTAAACCATCATTAGCATCAACTTATGATAGAATAGGCATAGATAATTGGTTATGTCCTCCACCTTAGTTATAAATGTAACTGCAAGGAAAATATTTATCTGAAGTGTTTAGCTTCTATAAAATAACAATCAGGCAATGTAACAGCTCCAATACAACACCTGACCGACCCTGCGTGTCTAATGATACAATTTAAAACTATCTCAACCAACAGGAATTCTTCAAATTTAATTATTATTTCACAAATACTATATTAAATCCAGGTAACTAAGATTACATTGAGACATATCTCGATGATTCGAATTATTTCCCTTTCACGACACAGGCTGGGCTGGCTGCTAATTTTTATATCTCATAATACAATATATCAACTGATGAGTCTATATCCCCACTTTCTGACATCCATAAAAAATAGGGATATATATCTGACGTACCCACTCAAACTCAATATTATGAGCTGAGGTCTCAAAACTATATCAAGTTTTATATCCGGAAGTCAAGTTTTTATCAAAATATTGAAAGGTCTTTTCGGAAAGCTGATGATACGCTGTCATATATAGGTGGACTTTTTAGCGCAATATTATTTCTCCTATTTATTATAGCTAAGTACAATTAATATTCGTACGAACTCGAGGTCGCCAAGAATTTATTTCATTATGAAAAGAATAGACCCTTGAACTCTCATAGTTTCAATTTTCTAGTCTTTTTAGGTTATGTTATTTACCTCTTTTTTTAAAAAATTTGTATTGAGCTTCCTTGGAAAACTATGCAGAAGTTTCATCGAAGTTTGGAAGAAGTACGAAAGCAAATGGATATTCGTCTTCTCATGAAAAAAGTGATGTATGCTTAAAGAATGGCAATTGCTATTTTTGATCACCCTAAAGCAAAAATTCTACATCTTCAAGAGCCCTTAACCTTGGAGTAAGCAGAATAAATCAGGAAAGACCATCGTTTTTATTAAAAAATTGAGCAAAAATATTTTGATTACAGAAAAATTCGAGAGTAAGATAAGTTAAGAGAGCTGTAAAATGAAAAAATTGAACAGTCAGAGATAATAAATGAACAAAAAAATGAATAAACATACTTTTCTTTGAAAAGAATATCTAAAAATGAAGAAGCAATCTAAACAAATTCTAAAATTTAAAGAAATAAATAATAAAAAATAGTTTTACCAAAGAGCAAGCCAAGGCTTAAAAAATCAATAAAAATTAAGAACATTCCAAATACTGATCGTCAAAACGAATAAAAAAAATAAAAGATTTCTGAATAAGAAACTAAAGAATTAGAGTTTAATGAGATGATATAAAAAATGAAAGAGTATGTGGAAGTATTATAATTGTAATCAAAAAGTGGAGATACGATAAGTTAAAAAATATTAAACAGATTTGATCATAAAATAATGGATATTCTAACAAAAAATAAAAAAGATAAAAAGATTAGCATATAAGTGTACGATCTAAATCATCTTATGAATGGAAGTAGTAATTAAAAGTTATAAAATCTATGAAAAAAAGATAAGTATTTTTCTTAATCCTTATGATTTATTTTGATTTCCTATTTGATTTGTATTCATCAGATAATAAATATATTAATGTATACTCAAAGATAAAGATCAAGATAATAACTACCTCCAATAAAAAGATCCATGATGAAAAGTCAATTGGATAATCATAAATAAGGAAAAATTACAAAAATAGGTTCGTACATTGAAAGTTCTCTCAAGAATATTTAATAAGGTTGTTACAAAAATGGTAAAATATGCATTGATGAGGGTTACGGAGATTATCGAATGTCAATATTTAGACTAAAGGATCGGAAAAAGAAATATTATAGTAATCCGAGTGCCTTTAATGATTCTTTTCTACAAAATATTTCACACCTCGCACCTGAACTACAATAATAATTTAAGAAAATTGCAAATAAGAAGTATTAAAATGAAAACGCCTAAACATTGGATCCCGAACAAGTGAAACCAAATATTGCAGCTTATAAGGGAGAAGAATAATAATATTTGTATTTTCAGTATGTCCCAAAATACGAGAAATAAAAATGGTTTAAAAAAACATTAGATATCAATGAAGTCGAATAGCAAAAGAAAGAACCTACAACAACTGAGAATAAGATCAATAAAAGGAAGAAAACAAAAAAGAATGATAATACCCATTTTTTCAGATTCATGGAAAATAACTATAGCTCAATGCTATTCTCAAATTCATCTTGATTTATATTTGATATTGATATAACAATAGATAGATCTTATAAATTTAAAAATTACCAATCAGTGAAAAAGTTTATGTCTCTGATGGTTGAGTGAGAAAGAACGATTTTTTTGATATATCTAACTGTTTCTCCTTTATTCTTCTTCGCTTATGAATTTTAAGTGCTGCTATTTTATTTCTTCGGGTAGTCCTTTTATTATCCATTCGTGTTTGAGGCAATCTAAGGCTTAAACTCGTTTTTATGGGACCCTACATTATTTTTAAATTACCATTCAAGACACATTCGTAAAAAATTAACAAAGTCCTTATCCAAAGGATTTTCTAAAGCTACTTCCAATGATTTTGAGTTTTAAGGCATTTTTTTAGGATGATTTTTTAGTGTGTAACCTTTTTCAAAGAAAACTTATGTTCTTTTAGCAATCTAGCTGCAATAAATCACTATATACCTGTAACATACTAAAAGGTGGAAGCCCAAAAACTTCTATTATTAAACACATTTGCTCATGTTATTAGTCCCCTGCAAATAGGGGATAGCCGAGATGCAATTCGGCTATAATGCAGGCAAAGCTCCAAATATCAATTTTTCGATTGTAGGAGATACCTAGAATAACTTCAGGAGCTCTGTAATATCTGCTTTGGATATATGTATAAATTGTCTCTTTCTCAAAGCAGCTGGAACCAAAATCTATTACTTTTACTCCTGATTTATTTGTTTATTTGAGTAAAATATTTTCAGGCTTTAGGTCTGCATGAATTATCTAATTTTTGTGCAGGAAGTGAATGGCATTTAATATTTGTAGAGCCATTCTTCTTATTAAGTCCAATGGTAGTCCGTAATATCCATTATTTTTAATCAGCTCATAAAGATTGATGGACATTAAATCGAAAGTTAAACACTAAATAAATATGAATTTACCATTCGGTCTCTAAAAATAAAATAATCTCGAATATGGACGCAGTTTTTGGTACCTGTTGGGTCTTTTACTTTAATGAAATTTAATATCTTTATCTACGTTTTCGCCTGATTTGTGTATTTCTAATTATTCTTCACAATTTTAAGGGCAATTGGCTTATTCTTTTTATGGTCTAAACATTTGAAAACTTATCCAAAGGATCCTTATCCAAGTACTTCTAATATTTCATATCGAAAATGTATCTGGTCTCCCTTTGACCAATTATATCCACCATCTGGCTTTGTTAGTTCGAAAGCTGTTTTCTTTTTCTCTTTGCAATTTTGCCCATAATAATATACCTATCCATAAGAAACTAATTCTTATTTTTAATAGGGTTAAAGATTATTTGACATTTTTAGAAGTTCCATAGGAGATATTTTGGTTTCCATTGTACTCTTATGACTTGATTGATTCTTATTATTATGAATACTGTTGCGATGGTACTAATGCGAGCAATCTGTCTTTTCACGCATTTTTGTGCTTTACCTTTCATAAATTTGCTTAAATAACTCTAAAATAAACATTTAGTTACTTCTGTTTTTACTCTCTTTGTTAACTTTGAGTATCGAAGAGGAAGCTGCCTTTTAATATTAATTTTTAGGAGATAATTATCGAATGGAAGGTTATGAATTCTTAAAGAAACTTGGCTTATTTATACTGCGATTGGCAGGTGATACAATCTGCTGAGAGAGTTCTCTCAAGTCAAATCTTTATAATCTTTTTCTTTATTGACTTAAAAATTTGCTGTTAGGAAATCTTTTAAAATAGGGCAGCTGAGTTAAGCGATTCGTCTGATTTCTTTCATTTGGAGAAAATGAAGGGTTAAAAATTAATTGTCGATTATTTTCTCGATTTGGAGTTGGAAACATGTCTGATAATAAAATAATTAATAAATATAACATAGGCTTGAATAAAATAACGACTAACCCTTAGCCTTTTTTCAAATTAGAATATATACATCAATCATTTTTCAAAAAAGTACTTTATAGACAGATTAAGCCAGTCGGTAACATTTATTTAATGGATGTGATGACTGTCTTTTCTGATTAACTAATAGACCTAATAAAATTACTCTTTTATTTATAATTTGATGAAGTAGTTATTTGATATTTTTTTATTTCGATTCTATTTCATTATTAAGTGTGATGAGATTTAATTTAATGAGCTGAAGTGAGTCAGAGTTGACCAGAAATTCAGAGATTTATTCTAGATTGACAAGTATTGGGATATTTAGGTCGATTTAAATTATTTGGCTTCCTACATTTTTTAGAAGATTCTTCAAGAGTTTAGTCCCCCAATCTATTGATTTTGAATATTAAGGCCATTAACTCTGCGTGATAAATGGATTCATGTTTATGTAGATTTTTAATTTCTATTTTGCTTTTATTATTTTAGAGGCTTCTATCATATCTTAAAACACTTATGGCCTTGCATTTAACAGGTTTACTTATAAACATTTTGAAGCAATTTCACAGACTTTTGTAATGATAGGAAAAGTTTAACTACTGACATGAGAATGGAGTTTATAATCAAAATCAAGAGAAATATAACATACATTTGGTAATATATTGAAGAGCTATCTTAATTCTCGACTTGTTTTTCTACTTTGAAAAACAATTTTTAAATATTCCAAATTTTCAATTAATAAAAAGTTATCTCTCTTTAACTGGATAGAACCATCAATGAGTATAGTCATTTTATTTAACCTTCCGTTAAAGTTATAAGACAAAAACTAAGTAGTTCTTATGATAACTTATGTACTATTAAAGTTATCAGTAATGGAAGCGATTTATCCCGCAATCTAAGAGTTAACTACTTTCAAAGACAAAGGCTTATATTTGTGAATTAATTCAGTTATAACTTTGCTTTGGCTAAATTTATCTTAATTAACTCTTTTCCATCTGTTGAACTCCTAAAATACTTTTCTTAATTATAAATTCTATAACTTTTTCACAGTTTCTTATATTTCAGTCTCAGTTGGTTTCGTTCTTTTGGATTTTATTTATGTGATTGAACTTATTAAATTCCTTAGTTAATTTTTGTTATGTTTCTGAAATTATCTTCTTGTTTATATCATATTTTGTATCTAAAATTGGAGCTCTATTAACGAATTTCTCCAATTTTCTATTTTTTGAATTTCATCGTTAATCTTCTTTATCAATTATTATAGTTATTAACAGTTCGACGATGGAGTCTCCACTTAATATAGGATACTGCTAAGAGGAAATGTTTGAAAATCCTAAAAAAAATGCATAAGACGACAATTTTTACTACTACAAACAAAGTTATTACGAAATACTTATGATTTTATACAATTACAGTGCTCACATTTTTTTAGCAAGTTATTGTAGATAAATTACTTATTTTTAATAACATTACTGCGGTTGAAATCAAACTTTATCCTTAATGAGTTGTTTTCAATTTATTTTTTAGATTAAAAAATTGGGGGATCTTTTAAAGAGTTTCTTTTTTATTAATATTAAAGTTCAGGGTAGTGTGAGGGTTTGTGGTGGGTTTTTACAAAAAATCCATCGTTATATTGTTCATTATTTATTTTATTTTTTGATCGTTGACGCAGTAAATTTGAGCATTTATTATCGACTTTTAACGTATCAGTTTTTCCTTTTAAATTTCTGAATTATGAGAAAGAGTTAACTGATTTCATCTACGTTCTGAATGAGTTGGTTATCTTTTATATTTTTGCGTGATTTTTAGCAATGGGTATATGAACTTCTTCTTGAATCAGATCTCCCAGCTAGTGGATAAATGATCTATCATGAGGAAATACAATAGATTATGCTAATTGAGCATTAGTTTCAACCCTTAATCTTTCCCTAAGCTATCTTTTCATAGTAAATTATTCGATAAATATATCAAAACCAAAATATAATGATTTAATAGTTATAGTACAGCAAAAAATAATCAAGATTTTTATATGATGAGATTCAACATCTTCAAATTATTTTTGTTCTTAAATTATGATAAATTAAACTTATTCTTCCCTTTTTTCAACATTTATTTCTTCATATTCATTTTTTATTTGAATGCTTTTAAATATTATTTCTTTGTTTAATGTCCTTTAGGCTTATCTTATTCACAAGACTCTTATAATATTTTTTCTTCAAATTTAAATTTTGGTTTTTATTATCGAGAATTGGGCGATACTTTTGTAATTTACAATTTATTTTCAATTTCTGATATCACTTTGCCTAATTCATCTAATTAATTTGAATTGCTTTTAAACTCAGATATTTGAACTTATTGATGTACATCTTTATGTATTTGTTAGGAACGATATGTGGCAGCAGTAGGCTCGAATACTTATTATTTAAACTGATATCTATTCCTGGATGAACTCCTTCGAAATACTTCTATCTATTCAGGAGAGTAACCCTGGTAATCTCTGAGTACCATGGAAGATAGGATTCTTTGCATATAACTCTATCTATTAATTTAACTTATATATAAATAGAGTGTTCAATAAAAATAAATTATAATAAAATCATGGATCTGGTGCTTTTTCCACTAATTACATAATTATTTGATCTTTTCTCAGCAGTTCTGCCTTAAGCTATTTTATTTTTCTCCTCTCTCGACCTAATATATTCGCCATTTAATTCAACCTGCTTCTTTCATCTTTCAGATCTGAATAAGCTTTTATTTTATCTTCTCGTTAACTTTAATAAAGTCCACTGTAAGTTTCAAAATCTTTCTTTGTCTTGGTAAACTATTCGAGTAAAGTTTTTTGACCTAGCTCTAGTTCTTTAATCTTTGGGAGTTGGAAATTTTGCCATTTCGACATTTAATCCTCAAGTTCTTTATTTTTGTCCTTCAATCCTTGTATTGTAGTATCGGATTTCATGGCAGCCTGTTTTAATTCGATTATTTCTTGATCTTTTTTTATTATAGATGATTCTAAATCTTCGATTTTTTCATTCAAAGATTTTTATTAATTTTGTCCCATTTGAGCCTTTCCTTTGCTTATCTGCAACCCTCGATACTTTTCCATCAACATGTTGTAATTTCTTGTTAATACTTAAATCTTCTATCTAAGTCCTTTTACAATATGCTGATTTTTACTAATATCCTAAATTAACTGAGGCTCTTAGCTAAGTTTTGAAAAGTTTTTCATCGATTCAATGAGCTAGCCATGATCCTGAAAAACAATAGTAATTAGATCTTGAAGAGAAGATTAACCCTAAGTTTAAATTTTAGGCATTCTAAAATGTAAGGTTGTAGGTACATAACCATACTTTTATTCGTTTTATTTAATTTTAAGTAAAGCATTTTTAACTTCTCCATGGATATAATCATCAAATTTAATGTTAAGATCCCTCCATAGAATATTTTTTTTGTAGAGCATAACTCGAAATACTTGACAAATTATATTATCTCGGATTGCTAAGAGCTTATAAACGCCTGCATACATTTTTTAAGGATTTTCCGATTGTTACTTGATAGAAGTTATTAATTTCAATAACTAAGCTACAATTTTTTCATAGTCCTCCTCCTTGTTATTCTTTTGAGCAGACATTGTAAAAACATTTTATCCAATTTTCAAAAACTTTGATATTTATGCCTTCATTTTCTATGCGAAGTTGAGGAAGAATCTTTTTACTTCTAAGTTTCGGGCGTTTTATGACGACATCGATTTTTAAAATGCCTTCAATGAATTGATTGTACTAGTTTGACCTTTGATTACTCCTTCAAATTAATTAAAGGTTTCTTTGGCTTGAGTAATATTTCCAGACACATCACTCTTCCCTTATATATTTTTCCGATTCGAATCTAGACCGGTGACTAATTTCTTGAGCTGACTTGCAGCAGAATGATCTTTATTTTGCATAATTATAACTGTTAAATAAAAAAAATCATAAAATCATAAGTCCCATACTTTTTAATCTTTTTTCTACTTTATCCATTGTAATTTAATTGATTTAATCTAGGTACAACTGATAAGTTCCCAAATTTTAATAATTTATTTTATCTAGCTCTGCATCTTATAGTTCAATTTATACTACTTCTATTCTTCCATTTGCATTGAATATCACCATAGATTATAATTTTAGCAGACCATCATAAAGATCTATCATAAGGGCAGTGGGTATTTTAAATTTTTATTTCATGTTACTTTTCCATTCTGTATATTCAGTTAGATAATCATAGAGTAAATTCTCATATTTTA
>ERZ724506.464-NODE-464-length-14110-cov-11.247670_pt1 | contig 14110 bp, 4 predicted proteins | sample MGYA00376039_ERZ724506 | MGnify/ENA primary metagenome ERZ724506 (study PRJEB28724, sample SAMN07190887) | wastewater metagenome | isolation source: effluent of sewage treatment plant in Hong Hong | place: USA: Christiansburg, Virginia | collected 2016-03-01 ... | reverse complement strand
TAATTTTTTTTTAGCTAACTACTCCAATTAAATTTAGAGTTTATGAACAAAATATCTTTAATGGTGTTTCTTGCAATTAGAACTCATTATCAGGCTAATTCGAATGATCATTATGTTCTATTTCTATCTCCATATTTATTATAAAATAATTAAAGTTTATTAAATTAGGAATTAATTATAATTTTTTCTTGCATGATAGATCAAATAATATGAGAATTATTGTCAACATAAAGAAAACTAAGCTAAGATAAATTCCTTGATTTTTTATAGTTTCTGAAGCTCCATCTAGTTAAATATTTCCTTTATTTACATTTTAAACCGTGTTTTAGCTTTGAGAATAAACTTTTTAAATTACTTTACTTTGTTATTTAGTTTTATTGAGCTATTTGTTCTTCTATTTATATTATAATTTGGTAAATGCCTTGTAATTTATCATTTATATTGTCTATAGATTTTGTATTTCTCTCCTACATTTATTCTTAAGACTAATAACTTTATTAAATATTATTTTGCTCATTTTTTTATACAGAATTGTTGTCTGGTTTCAAATTATAAGTTTTTAAAAGGTTTTATTGTTCTTATTATTTAGTTTTCTAAAGTATCATCCATTAATTAATAATTTAATTTTTCTAGTATATATGATTAAATGAGTGATAGTAAAAACTTAATTTTCTTTTAAACTTACTGTTTTTAATCCTATTCTTATTTTGAACTAAGCCATCAAGAAAGTTATTGTAATAGAGGTGAGATATCTTTTTAATAATCTCTTTTTATATAACTATATTTTTTTGTAAGAATACTCTCTTAATTCTTATTTTTAAATTCTTTAAATTTATTTACATTAGTTGTGTACTTGGTTAATAAATCATAAGCCTTGTAGAAAACTAAGATCATCTTTGGGCAATGATTTTACTGTTTCACTATTAATATTGTATTTTTTTTTGATAATTATTTCAAATAATAAAGTTTAAATGTTCATTATAAAAATATAATGCAAAAATAAATATAGTTATTAAACTTAGCATAAATTGATAATTCAAAAAATTATAGTGATTATCTGGAAAATGCCAATGAGTCTAATTTTTATTTTGATCAGTGTAAATATTATGAATTATTAGGTTTGAATTTAGAAATAATATCCACAATATTGTGCATAGTTTAAAATGAAATAGATATTTAATAAATCTAATAAGATATATGTCTAAAATATATATTATTAATGCAGTTTATTATTATATTACCTAAAATAATTATGACCTACTTTAGAAATAAGTCTTAATACTAACTAGACATTAGTAAGAAATTTTTGTAGAATAAAACCTCTTTTGCAAAATCTTTCTACCTGAAATGAACAATAATTGAATGTTTTTTTATTTTTTTAACTCCTAATTATGTTTTAAGTAAATTCAGTAAGGAGTTCAATTATAAATATAAAAATCATATAACTATTTTATAGCAGGATAATATTCCCAAAATGGGAGAGTAGAAATTATAATTCAATTACAATACTAATAGATTCTTGGTTATTATATAAGTACTAAAGTTAATTTATTATTCCAAACTATTAAACAAGTTATTTTTATATAATTCCAACAAGTCACAATGATGTTTAAAAATAATGGGGCAAACTCCATCTCAGGATTTACTGTATAGAGGTCTAATTAACTTTTATCCAATTACAAGTATTAGTTTTATAATATTAATAATAATCCTAGTTGGAGGTTACATAATGAGAGTATTTGAGTATGATAATAAAGAAATGGATTTTAAGAACTATTTTAATAGCTGTTGGTTTTCGATTATAACTATGTTCACTGTTGGCTACGGAGATTATTATCCTTTCTCTTTGTTTGGCTGATTTTTTGCCCTTATAATTGCTTTGACAGGAATAATGGCCACTAACTTAGCAACTGCTAATTTACAAAAACAACTGTAGTTTTCTTAAAAAGAGATATTTGCTTATGAGAGAATATAAAAATAAATGTAGCTAAAATAATCACAATGATATTTAGCTTGATTTATAAAATCATTCGTTAAGCTATGAACATTTCTGAATCAAGAAAATAATAACCTTATTGAGAGTTAATGGTAAACAGTTTTAAATGATACTTATAAATGGTTCTGATTATATTTGCAACTTAAGCGAGATGAGTTTGAATTAGACTACGATGATGACTTTTACATTGCTTAATTAAAATAAATGAAAGATATATAAAATAGAAATTTATAAAGTTAATTGGATATAAGTTCAATGATCATAGAAATGAGTGACTTATTAAATCATAGTAAAACTTGAACATTTGGACAGTCAATGAGTTGAAAACTAAACATTATTTAATAATAAAATTTATACTATTTATAATTTAAATGGATATTGAGTGAGAAATAGAGCAGGTGCTTCAGGGTAACATTATACCCGAGGAGAGACTCGCTTAATATTGTGAGAAACTAAAAGATATTTTTTTTAATGAGTCAAACGTTGTGAAAGTGAATTCTCCAGTTATAGTTTGTGGAGATATTCATGGTTAGTTTTATGATTTATTGAAGATGTTTAAACTGTCAGGCGGCTTTGAAACTCACAACTATGTATTTATTGGTGACTTTGTGGACAGGGGTTACCATTCTATTGAGTGCTTTGAATTACTAATGTTATATAAAATAAAGTATCCAGATAAAATATGGCTTCTCTGAGGAAACCACGAGTGTCGATAAATAACTCTAACTTATGGATTTTTGGATGAAATAAATAAAAAATATGGTAATCCTAATCCTTGGACTTTATTTGTTGATGTATTTGATTACCTCCCTCTTGGAGCATTAATTGATAACAAAATACTAGCTATTCATGGAGGCTTATCACCAGAAATAAGAACAGTTGAGCAAATCAGAGCAATATAACGAAACCAAGAAATTCCTATTGAGGGCGCCTTTTGTGATCTTATGTGGTCAGATCCTGATAATATATAAACATGGATACAGTCAAGAAGAGGAGCAGGTTGGCTATTCGGCTCAAAAGTTACCTAAGAGTTCAACCATGTTAACAATCTTGAACTGATAGCTAGAGCTCATTAGCTGGTACAATAAGGATATTAGTTTTGGTTTCCGAATGATATTTTGGTTACTATTTGGTCCGCCCCTAACTATTGTTATAGATGCGGAAATTAAGCAGCTTTTATGAAAATCTCAGAAAATGGATAAAAAGAATTTATTCAATTTGATGAGACAGAGTAGAATAGATAGAGTCTTGAAAATTTTAAACATATTCTCCCATATTTTCTCTAAATAATATATAAAAATAAATTCAAAATCAGACGCGTGAGTGAAATCATAAATCATAAACACGGACTGTCTCATCAGTTTTTTATTTTTTATTAATAAATTGTAAGAATTCGGGTTGCTTGTTTACCACTAAGAGGCAAATAAACGACTTGAAAACTGTTAATATTATCATTATGTGCATCTTGGATACATCCAAAGATAACTCTAAATGATTAAAGAAATAATTCTATTTTCTAAGACCAAATTAGTTTTATATTTTTTTCTGGTTTTATAATTGAAATGATTGATCTGTTTATTAGGCAAAAATAAGCTTGTTTGATTACTTTATTATTGTTTTAATTAGTAAGCAATTTATTTGATGTTAAAGTATATATACAGATGATAATTAGTTCTGGGTTAATAGTGTCGCTATCTGCTTTTTAAAGTATATAGTTAGTATATAGAGATTAGATTTGAAAGACCAAATGTAACTACATGTCATTAAGAGATATTCTATATTTTCCAATTATTGCTACTTCGGTTTTGTTTGGCTTGGGTTTCCTCTTCGATAGTTTTGATAAAAAAGGTCTAAATTTTATTTTCAAAGTTTACTTTAGCGCTTAAACATTGACTTTATTTAATTAAATTTTTTAGCCTTATATGAACAAAATATTCAAGTTTTTACCTTAATTTGATTTATGAATTTTATATTAGGAAATAAATTTTTTTTGTTTTAAAACTAACCTTAATATTACAACTAATAGTATAATATCACTTATGTTGGCTTTATTTGTGAGTGGGGGCTATTTTATAACATAGAATTCTATTTTTAATAACTTCATTGCACTGATGTTTACATATTCTGGACTTACTTAAATTTGAATTTAAAATCTCAGTCAAATTAGTTTATTGCTATACATAATTTTTGTCTATGATATATTAATGGTTTTTTATTTTAGAACCATGGTTAAAGTGGCCAAACAAATTATTGCTCCCATTGCTCTTTAGTTTCCTTATAACAATAAAGTATACATTCTTGGTTTAGGAGATATTGTTTTTCCTGGATTATATATTATTTTATTACTAAAATATGATGTAGATAAGTCTTTGAAAACCAAAAAAAGAAAAAGTAATAATTTGTTTCATATAAGATATTTTTTAATGTCATTATTGCTTTACTGTATATCCTTATTAGTGGCTTTTAGTATGAATCAGTACTTTAAACAACCTTAACCAGCTATGCTTTATATAGTTCCCATTCTAACAATAGGCACTTATTTATTATTTTACTTTAATTGAGAAACAAAACATATTTAGCTATATAGAACAGATAGTCAAACTGATAAATTATCTTAATAAATAATTTATATTAATTTTATAAATGCAAAACCTCGGATAAGAAAACAAAAGAACTTTATATGTGAGTTGATTGCCGAAAGATTTTGACGAGGCCTCTATATATGAATTCTTTAAACAATTTGATGATATAGAAGGAATTTCCTTTCCAAGAAACTCTAAAACTGGAAGGTCTTAGGGCTTCTGTTTTATATTATTAGCTTCAGAACAAATTGCAAAGGAATGTTAGCAAGAGTTCAATGGTTATTTAATGTTTAATAAGCAAATTAAGGTCCAAATGCTTTGTGATTTAAACAATAATAAAATAATAAAGTTTCATAAGGAGCCTAAGAATTTTAAGTTTATCCCTTGGAGAGAAATTCATTGAAAATAATTTAGAACTAATGAAAATAAAGAAAAGTAAATAAAAAAACTTATTAAGCTAATAGATAATGATAAGTTAAAAACCTAGAACTTGAAAGAGTTAGGAATCGAATATCATTTTTAATCTTATGAGGAAATAGTTCATGCTTGATAATAAATTTATTTAATGTTTTATATTTCTATGTCTGGTAAATATTTATCATAAAATAACGATTAGTAGATTCTTACCGGTCATTTTGGTTTTACTATTTAGTCTTTATAAGGCTCACACAGATCCTTCTCTAATTGAATATATTTATTTGCTTGTCCATTTATTAGATTAAAACCTGAAGAGGAAAGATTAGTTAGATTTACTCCTCTTATCAAGGATTAGTTTTTAAAGATTTAGTCTTGTTACTCCAATCTAAAGCCAGCAATATTGTTATTATATTTTTTATTTATAGGATTATATGGTTGCTAATTCATTTTCCAATTATCTTAATATTTATGTTAAATGGAGCTTATTTTATCTTTTTATTTAAAATCATCTTTTATTTCTTGGTTCAACTAAAGCTATTGTTATTGCATTTACTATTCTCTTTTTTGTTACAGGATCATCTTTTTTTTTAGTTTCTCTTTCTCCATTATTTATCTTTCTAATATATGAGTGGGAATATTATATAAAAGCTTCATTTGTTGTGAAGACAAAAAATCCTGCTACTATATTAATGTATTTATTTGTCTTTACTAATCTGATGTTAGACTTTCAACGTTAATATTGTGTGTTGGCATTATTAATAAATAATTTTAATAATGTCTAAATTCGAATATTTGTTTAAACTTATATTGGTTGGAGACTCTTCCGTAGGCAAATCATGCATCTTATACCAATACTTAAATTAGTGCTTTAATGAAAAATCAGATCCAACAATAGGAATCGAGTTTGCCAATAAAGAATTAAAACTAGAAGGAACCGAAATTAGACTACAAATATGGGACTCTGCTGGATAAGAAAATTACTGATCAATAACTTGATCTTATTATAGAGGTGTTATATGTGCAGTTTTGGTTTATGACATAACATGTAAAAAGTCTTATTTGGATGCAATTAATAACTGGTACTAAGAAGCTTTACAATATGGAAACAAAAGAATTTATTTCATTCTTGTTGGAAATAAAATAGATTTGGAATAAGAAAGAGCGGTTTCTTTATAAGAGGCTGAAAGCTTTGCTTAATAACACAATATGTTTTACTGTGAAATCACAGCAAAGAACTACGAACTGACTAAATAAGTTTTTGAGACACCGATATGATAAATACTTGATGATATAAAGACCAAGAAATTGAATCCAAATGAAGAAAACATAGGAGTTAAGATAGGATCCGGAAATTTAAATGTACAGGAAAAATAAAAAAAAAGTTGTTGTAAATAATTAATTTTATTTGTATATTAAATTTAATATATTATTATTATTTCTAATATGTCAAATAATAAAAGAAATAATGATCTAGATCAATGGATTGATACTCTATTATAATGCAAACATTTATAAGAGGAAAATGTGGTAACATTATGCGAAATGAGCAAAGCGAACTTAGAGAATTTGAGCAATGTTGTTAGACTACGAGTTCCTTTAACAGTATGTGGAGACATACATGGATAGTTTCATGACTTGATGGAGCTATTTAAAATTACAGGAAAACCTCCCGAGGTCAATATGCTTTTCCTTGGAGACTATGTTGATAGAGGTTATTATTCGGTGGAGTGTGTTTGTCTTTTATTGTGCCTATAGATTAAATATCCTTAGAATGTAACTTTATTGTGAGGAAATCATGAATCAGCAGCCATTACCTAGACTTATGGATTTTATGACGAATGTCTATTGAAGTATGGAAATATAAATGTTTGGAAACATCTTACAGATCTTTTTAATTATCTACCTCTAGTTGCTATAATTGAGTAAAGCATATTTTGTTTGCATGGCGGCTTGTCTCCTTAATCATTAACAATGGACGAAATAGAAAAGATAAATAGAATAGGCGAGGTTCCCTAATAGGGTTCTATGTGTGATTTACTTTGGTCAGATCCAGGGGAAAACCAAGGGTTTTAAACTAGTAGCTGAGGGGCAGGATTTCTATTTGGCTAGGATATTTCGGAGAATTTTTTATAGTAAAACTAATTATAATAAATAATAAGAGCTCATTAATTAGTAGAGCAGGGTTACTAAACAGCACATGATAAATAAGTGCTCACAATATTCTCAGCTCCAAATTATTGTTATAGATGCAATAATCTAGCTGCTATCGTTTACATTGATGAATACAGTTAATAAGAATATGTATAATTTGAACTGGCCGAGTGAAGAGGAGATTTAGATATAACACTAAGATCAAAATAATATTTCATGATAGATTAATAATTCTTATATTTCAACTTATCAAATAATTCTTTAGTAAAAATTAAATACTTATTCTATATGGATAAAAAACTAAGATTATATTTTGCTTATTATTTATTTTTCTATTTTTCTATCTTTTTGTTTTTTGTCTGTATTCCAATTAAAATTTCTGCTGTTAGATTGCAAGATGGTTTTTTGTTTATTTAGATTTTATTTCATCTTTAGTCTATTTTGAACACTTTACTGTTTATTTTGTTTTAAATACTCATTTATTAAATATTGTGGTTTTCAAAATCATAATCATCGTCAAAAGATTAATTCCAAAAATTTGAGTGTATTATTTATTTTTATATTTTCCTTAGCTTGTAAGATTTAATACTAATATTAGTAAGCTTTCCTAAAGAACTAACATCTTCAACGGTGTTCTAATCTTTTGCTTAATTTTATTCGCTCTTTTTACTATGTTTATTTTTGATATTACTGTTTAATGTATCAAAGTTAATCATATTCTCATTTTCTTAATGCGAATTAACACAAACTCTTTATTTTATACTAGACTTATTTTCTGTATTGATATTTTCCATAAGAGCTATATTATTTAATTTTTATAGTTAATTTTAGTAGTTTGATTATGATAGGGAGTTAAATGGGTTCTAGAAATATTTCTATTCTTGATCTAAGTTAAATGTACTGAGAGTATCTTTGGTATCATTTAGAATCATTTCATCATATTTTTATAAATTATCTTTTCGAAAGTGTTTTTATACTAATTTAAATCTATCCTATTTGCCTTTAACTAATTTGCAAACAGGCACCGCAATTTTCTTCACAAGCTTACTGTCAGCGGTCATTTACTCTCGTTGATATTCTTCTTCTATTTTAAGTTTTTATTAAATATAATCCATCATTTAATTATAAAGATAAAATATACTTAAAAAAGGATAAAATTTAAATAAAATTATTATTAAGATTTTCGAACTGGTGTATCTAAAAAGCTTTATTTATATTATGAGAACTCTATTCTTTACTACAAAATATTAGGAGACTATATACTCAATAGTCTATTGTCTTGCTTTTAAAAAGAGAATATTTTCATACCAGATTCCTCATTGAAAGGCGAGCCTTTGTTGCTAGAATATTACCTAACCTCTCTTTGTGTTGAAACATAAACGGGTGTTTAGTTATCCTAGTGTAGTTCAGAGAAAAGATTTTGTATTTTTACTGGAGTCTGATTGGTGTATTGGTTGTTTTCGTTGTTATAATTATTATTACAATTTTGGTCCTTTCTAGATATGGCAGTTTCTTTTTCAAAATCAAGAACCACATTCTTGACTGGAGTCATAAACGATTTATTAATCAATGAGGCTCCGTCTATTTGAGACATTAAATCATCATCAATATTAAATATTTACTTTTCATGTTAGCTTTCTTTTTTAAATGAAAATAAATCACGGAAGCTTATTTATTATTTTATATTTGAGCCGTTAACTTGCAAAGGAGTAAAAATAAGTGTTTTAGAAAGGCCTGGATGAGATAAAGGAGTTTTAGGACCCTAAGTTTAAGCTATAGGCTTTTTTATCTTTTTGGATTTAGACTAACAATTATTACAGACTATTTCTATATTGTATTGTTTTAAAAGTTTGTTCAGTTTTTCCATTTGGCGGGATATAATTTTATAAAGTATAAATTTAACTATTAAACAGACTAGAGATGAATATAATAGGAAATATATTATCAAGAATTATTTATTTCTACTGTGCTAGTATTTTCTATATTATTTACATCTCCTGCTCTTAAATATTATCTGTTTAAGATACTTCAGATTCTGCAAGAAATAAAACATTTTAGAAATCTATGTCAATGTCTGGCGTGGCAAAGAAATCCTTCTGGGAATATACATTTAATAATGTGAAAGAAAATTGGGCTTCAGAGACTCAATCCTCAGACACATAAAGTAGTTGGTTTTGGGGTATATTGGTATTTTTCTCCATTTTAAAGGCTGTATCTGACCCAAGCTGAGCTGCTAATTTTTTATTATCAATATATTGTTTGATTTAGTCACTCTCCATAATTTTAATAATATCTTATAAAGATGTTTTATTTCCAAAAATTATTGTAATGGTTGCGAAATCGATTCTTTGCTAAGGAACTTGAGTTGGCTGTCATTGGGCTTTAAAACGCAGGCAAGAGTACTCTAATAAATTCCTTACAGACCGGATAATTTATGGAAGACTCAATACCCACTGTTGGGGTTAATATTAGACAAGTCAAGCAGGGAAAGGTTACGCTCAAAATTTGGGATTTAGGCGGATAGAGGAGGTACAGAGATTCTTGGGAGAAATATTGTGCATCATCTAACTGTATTATTTTTGTTGTAGATAGTTCCTCAAGAGAAAGCATAGAGGTAGTGAAATAGAACTTAGATTAATTGCTAAGTTGGGATTCTGTGACAGAGATTCCTTTATTACTCTTGGGTAATAAAAATGACATAGAAGGGCATATGACAGAGTAGGAATTAGTTGATGAATTGGATTTGAAGAGTATTAAAGACAGACTGGTGGCTTGCTACTCAATATCGGCTAAGAATCAAACTAATTTAGACACGGTTTTGAAGTGGTTAACTAATCTCAATCCAAATGCTTAATAATTCTAAAAAAATAATTAATATTAATTAGTTAGTTAGAAACAATTTCCTTTAAGAGAAATTGAGTTCTTTTTTCATTAATTTCTGAAATTAAAAAATCTTTGTTACAATAGTTAATATAAACAATTGAGGTATATTATTATATATTTTGAGGTAAGGGCAGTATTGCAGCTTATTGTTCTTTAGGAAGTTTAAGGAAAATCACTTTGTTTAGCTGCTTATATTAATGACTTTTAAATAATTTTTCTTTTTAATGTTATTTAATTCAATTAAATTTTTTATTAATTTTATTTTTATTATAAATGAATTGACTTCCTGGAAAATCTTATTTAGCTCATCCCTCCATGTAAAATAAGTTATAAAGAAATACAGAAGAGGTTTAGCCTTAAAAATAGCCAGAAACGATAGGATCCAAAGTAAATCCCTTTGCAAGAAAAGAAAATATAAATGAATAATTTAAAGAAGAAGAAATCATAGAAGATAGAGAACTAGAAAAGATGGAAATTAAGAAATTCCCAAGACCATTACTAAATAACATGCAAGTAAATCAAAACCAAGTTCACGATGTAGACAATAGTTATGGCTTAACCCCAAATACTAGCTTTAATTACACGACTTTTGGCAACAAAAATGCTTCATACAAACATGCTTAGCCATCCTCTGTTACTTTACTTAATAAAAAAAATGATTTAAAACAAACCAATATTTAATTTTCTGTTATCTTCAGGCCAATGGTTGAGTTAGGCGAAATGGATACCCCAGTAGGATTCGTAGACAAGAGTTCAAATAATGTATTTAGATGCGAAAGATGTGGCTGTTTTGCCAATCCATTTTTTATTATCAATGACTATAAAAAATAATACACGTGTAATATATGTTAATTTACAGGTTCTATTCCATCTAGTTAATATGATCCAAATACTGGTTAATTAATTCTTACAAAAGAGTTATAAGACTCTGTGGTTGATCTTTTGGTATCAGACTCTTTTAAGACTGTTGATTTTAAAGGTAACCATATACTATTGCTATTCGATATGTCATACTAAAGTGTTCATAATGGCTCTCTTTATAGTGTACTGGATTCTGTTGAAGGATTTTTAGAATACTTAACCGATGATATTTGTTTAGGTTTAGCCACTTTTGACAATTTCATTAGTTATTATCAGTATGAAAACAATGAAATGATGGTTTATAAGAACATTGATAAAGATAATTTGGGATGTCCTCTGGCTTACAAGGATCTATTTTTGAATGCTAAGCAAAATAAAGAAAGTATTTTGCAAATTGTGAACTACATAAGAGACACATCTATTGCCCTATACAACGACCATCTCGATTATTTGTAAAATAAGTAGCATGATTTAGAGGGCTGCGTCTAGGAAGTAAAGAGCATATTTTAACATGAAAGCGGATGAGCTTTATTATTCTTTTCGGTTAATAAAAAAGAAACAAATAAGCCTGTTCAATACCATAGAAAAAATAAGGACGATGAAATGAAGGCCAAGAATGATATTTATTAAAAACTAGGTGAATAATTGTCTCAATAAGGAGTGACAATAGATATGTTTATCACAACAGAAACAGCAATAGAATTGTCAACAATTTCACCAATATCTATCCTGACATCTGGCAATGTTTATTTTTATCAAAACTTTAATCTCAAGCTAAACCAAGACTAACTATATTATGATATTTTTAGAAGTCTTAGTATGCAAAGAGGTTTCGACGTTGTTTGCAAGCTATGATGTTCAACTTTTATTTAAATTAATGAACACTTAACACCAAAAGGAAAAGAAAATAATGTGGACTTCAGATTGGCCTCCTTAAGCTAGGACTAGTAAATAATATCAATAATGCAATTGGGGGAGGATATTAAAAATTAAGAGAATGCTTATTTTTAATTTGTATTTCTTTATACTAATGTTTTAGGAGCGAGAATATTTAGAATTATAAATCTTAAGATATAATTGACATCCAGCATAGATTAGTATTATAGTGACATAGACACTTACTCAACCACTTATACGTTTTCTCTTTAAAGCTTAAATTAACTCACCCTGAGTGATAAGAATCGAACAGCAGAGTAATGTCAAGACTGAATGGTTAGGTTATTTTGATATTACAGGAAAAACATAGCTAAGAATTAAAAGCCTGGAGAGTTTTCTATTCCAGCAAGACTATTTTACTTCCCTATATACATGCATGGTTTATTAAGCAGATTATGTTTCACTCAACCTTAAAATACCAACCTCGATTTATTATTCAATTCATTCTTACAAATCAAATAGATACCCTTTGCCAACTATTTTCACTATATTTATCCAACAATAATATCTCTTTAAGACATGGCTCTATAGGATTTATAGTCAGTGTGTGAAGTAGTTTAAGGAAAGTTTATTTATCCGAAGTGCTTGCCTGCTCACAAGAATATATTCTGAGAAGACTAAAGTTATTTAATAGATGATGGTGTTTCTATACAAATTCTTATAGGTGAAAAAAGCCCTTTAGAATTCAAACAAGATTTATTAGGTGTGGGTAATATTGATGAGCTTGAGGTTTTAAATGTTTTTCCTCAAGTTCAAAATTCTCTTTTAAATACTAAAGTCAATTAGCTTATTGATAATTTGAAGCAAGCAAAAGGAAATTATATTCAATACTTCTGAATAGTAAGCAACTTAACGGATGGATTAAATACTCAAAATGTATTCATAGAAAGTAGTCAAAATGTTTGCAGTGCTGATTACTGGATTTTCTTGACTGATCTTCACTTCAAGGTAAGACATGACTAATAAATATTTTAAGAAATATATTTTTATTTTTATAAATATGTTTTCGTATAAAGATGTTAACGAGATTATTTTGGGAGATCTAAATAAGATTGTTGAATTCATTTTAACTTAGAAAAAATACAAAATAATAAAAATAAATGAGATAGAAGTCAAGTACGTAGAAGACATTTGCCAAATTCTAGATAATTTATAAATATATATCTTAGGTAAACCTTTATAGAATTAAAGAGATATAAAATAAGGAGAGTATGAAGGGGGCTTTAAAATATGGGAATGCGAGCTAGATGCTGTTAAATATATAAGCGACAACCAAAGCACATTAAATATAAAAGGAAGTAGTGTATTGGAAATAGGGTGTGGGTGCGGATTGGTTGGAATTATCTTCAACATTTTGGGAGCCTAAAGTGTAATAATGTAAGATTATAATATAGAAGTCCTATAATATCATACTTTGATTAATGTTTTATTAAACAAAGAGAATTTGATTTTGGAAAGATTTGGTTTTATTGCTACTTCTTGGTAGTAGTTATATCATCCCTAATAATTTGATTATTTAATTGGATGTGATATTATATATGAAGAAATCAACTACCCCGATATAATAAATATATACAAATAGCTTTTGAAAGTTAATACAGGCTTGGGAATTTTAGTTTCCAAAAAATATTATTTTGGTAATGGTGGCAACATCTATGATTTTGAAAACTATCTTTCTAAAAACTAAATGTTATAAATTAAAGAAGTGCATAGCTATAGCGGTAATTATGGAGGAACACAACGAATAGTACAAACAATTAGAAATAATAATTAAATTAATAATATAATGAGCGATGTTAGCAACAGTATTTTAACAGTCAATACCGATTAAGAAACTATTTTTATCTCCTAAGAAAAGCATGAGACAAATAGAAATGTTGTTAAGCTGAGACTAGAATAATTAGCTTGATAATATGAAATTGAGATTATAAAGGAGTATGATTGTTTTTAAAAATAAACCCTAATGGATTATAACAATAAATTATAACTAATTACAAATGAAAGAAACTAAACTTTTTAGCTACAATAAGAAGCTTTATAATAATCATAAAATAAGTGTTAGTTGTTGGAGAGGGATAACAAACACTAATCTGTTTTAATAAATAAACTTACAAAATAGCTTTAAAAAAAGAGCATAAAATTATTTAAATTAAGAAAAATAAATATTATATTTCAAGCTATTAAGAATCATCGTTTAGCTTAAATACAAAAATAAATAAAGATAAATATAGCTAAAAAAATCAATTTTTTAAGAATTTAAAGAATATTTTATTAATAGATATAA
>ERZ724506.462-NODE-462-length-14149-cov-8.337590_pt1 | contig 14149 bp, 4 predicted proteins | sample MGYA00376039_ERZ724506 | MGnify/ENA primary metagenome ERZ724506 (study PRJEB28724, sample SAMN07190887) | wastewater metagenome | isolation source: effluent of sewage treatment plant in Hong Hong | place: USA: Christiansburg, Virginia | collected 2016-03-01 ... | reverse complement strand
TACAAAATTTATTAATGCTTTTACTTCACTTCCTAGATCATTTAGTTATTAAGAATTCTTATATTACAATGCTTTTCATTATTACAATTTTTTTATTTTAATTCTTTTCATTTATCTAAATTTTATTTAAAGAAATAAAGTTATTATTTTTCCATGTAATAACTCATATTATTTTAATTTACTGAAAATAGATCTTTTTAAATTTCTACTTGACTTATTTTTTAATTAATTTTTTACAATTATTTGTTTAATTAATTTAAAATTATTTAATTTTCTGAACATTTTATTCAGCCATTACTTAATTAATTATTTTCCTTAAATTCTTTTAGAAATTTAATACCTTTTTCGTTATCATATTTTAAGTCAGTTATTTATTTATCTAAGTACTAATTTTGTTCGTTAATATGATCAATATTTAAAGACCAATTTTTATTTTCTTGCAAAACTGTCTCATTGTCAAACTATCCTCTATAAGAATAGTTTCATAAAAATTAATTCTTCTATAAAGTCATTTCATTTTAGTTTGGCCTAACTACTATGCTTTAGTTTAGTTCTCTTATAAGCATTAGACTTTACTAAACAATCTCATCCCTTAAGGAATAGGACCTTGATCATCTAAATCAAGATTATTGATCTTTATTTAAATTCATTATAAATTATATAACTTAATAGTTTTCGAAATCTTATTCAGTTTTCTCTCTATGTTTATAAAACCAAAGCTTTTATTGTGAATTATATACAACACAAGGATCATTTTCATAGTGTAATCTATCTAAAGCTCCTGATACAATATTTGTTAATTTAATTGGGTCAATATCCGTAATAACAAACTAGCTCTCTTTAAGTAATGCACATATCTAAGCTCTCGTGCCTTGCCCATTTTCCAGCTTACAAACAGCATCTCTCATTAGATTGAGAAGATTTACATATGGAGGTCAATCTGTCTTTAGTAGATAATGTTCTCAAACTTTCATGCACTTTTAATCAGCTGATTTCTTACAAGCTGGGGCAACTATTACAGGCTATCCAGAAACATCTTTATAGTAAAAAGGCTAGCCAGGATTTTAGTATCTTTATTACTCCTCTTACTAAAACATATCAATAAAACTTTATTCTCTCATTGGAACTTCAGGTTATATTTGTTTTCCTCTTTTGGATTTCTTTCCTTACTAATCAAATTGGTCATTAAATGAGAGATGGTCTTCGTCGAAATTCTCGGCTTAATCAAAAAATGAATCAATTGTTTCTTATGACATTAGATCTAATTCCTCACATTATTCTTTGCTAATTAGGTTCAGATTGGCAAAGGGGTCATCTATTTATAATTCATTATTAATACTCATTATTATTATAATTATGAATAATAATAAAAATAATCTTGAACAGTAAAATATTCAATAGGATAACATCTTGGATTAAAAACTTCAGCAACCAAATGAAAAATAATTTCTCCTTTATAATTAGGAACAGGAAGACTTTTTTGTTTAATAGTTAAAGTAGCCCTCTTACGATTAAATAGTACATGAGATTTAAACAAAGGTTATTCTAATATGAAATAGTTTTAATGAAACTGGCTCTCTTTATGAAGACACCGAATTTAAGCTAAATAACCAAGTATTATTTGGTAAAGATTGTGATATTGAGTGGTCGGCTGAGTGAATAAACGATATCAACAGAGCTTTTTAATTCGATGACATAAGTCATGTTGGAAACTATTAATTAAGAAACGGTTAGTTTGCCTCAGATAGTTTTCTTAACGCAATTACTTTTTTCAAAAAATTAAATTTATACTGAGAATTTTTTATAGACTTTGATAATCTTCATATGGGATATTGCATATGTTAATTTAATAAAGATGGCAAAAGCTAATATGTGGTTATAGATACATATATTCCTTATTAAACCAAATAAAAATAATTTATGTTTAGCTTTTTAAATTTCTAAAATATATTTTGGCTATCTTTATTAGAAAAGGCTTACGCTAAGCTTTATAAGGGTTACAATAATTTAACTAGCTTAAAAGTGGAGGACATAATTATGGACATAGCTGGCTCTTACTTAGAAAAAAGAAAGATAAAAACGTACTACGATTAAAGTCAATAGAATCTTTATTTGGATCTACTCTTGCTCATAAACAATTCATAGCTTATTGTTGGATGCTATAAAAAAAGCAAACTAAAATAAAACTAAATAGGTAGTTAAGGAGTGATGGAGAACATGTTTCATTGAATTGTTGAAATCGAAGAAATTATTTAACTAGATTCAAAGTTTATATTGGTTGAGAACTATTGGGGTTTGGAAAGTAATTGGAAAGGTCCTTATTCGTGAAACTCAGATGAAATAGATAGACTAAAGAACTAAAAAGATAGTCTCTAATAGAAGTATTTAAAATTACCCCATCATATTTACTATATTTGATTAGCAGATTTTATTTAAGAATTCAGTCATATACTTGTCCTAAATCGATTATCATTAGAAAGTTGGAAAACATATTAACATAGCTCTAAATGGTTTGGTAAACAAATAGGGGGAATGCCATCAATCTGAGAACAAATATTTCCTGAAGAATAAACTATTAAAGACTCTAATCTAATTAAGGATTGTGATATTTAGTGGTTTGATAATCCTTAGTATAGAATACAAATTAATTAGAAAACAAAACTATTTATATGCTTAAGTCAGTTTGATTAAAATTCTTTTTACCAAAACACTTAAATGATGATGTTTGCCAGTAATTAAAGCTAATCAAGAATATGGCAGTATAATAAAAAGATTATAATAAATAATTAAATAAAGTCTAAAAAGAAATAACATATTAAAAGAGACCAATGGTCATGCTATACTTTAGATAATATTACCAAGAGTTTATTTGAAACTTACAATTTAGTATTATGCTTATAATAGACTAATATACAGCAATCAATACCATTCAGCATTAAAATATATTCTGATAAACCTATTAGTTTGGAGCCATATAAACCTTTGTTATAATATTAAATTTTAGACCGATGGCCTTAAGGTATTCTGTAAGGATATTTCCATGCCGATCTCAAATCAAAAACAACTAATCCATATTGGTGCTAAAATCCACAGTACTTAATAAACATTTTTAATAGCACTTAAATTTAAATTATTCTAAAAAAAACTTCATCATAAAATAAAAAATTGTAAAATATTAAAATTGGATTGTTTCTAATCTATCTTAACAGTGAAAAATAAATTAAGTACTATTCAATAAACTAAGAAGAAAAAACAAATAAAAAGAAAAGCATCTAAAAAGAAAATAATAAATAAAATAACATTTTTGGAACTCCGTATTTATAAGAGCTAAAATAAAAATTAACTATATAAAAGAATGAGAGATTTTGTCATTCTTCTTTTTCGAATTCTGAGATTGCTTCTGTTTTTATAAAGCTTTAACCTTATGAAGGGCCTTTTCTATTAATGCCTTGCACTTAAGATGTTGATTATTTGGGAGATTTTACCATATAAATTTATTCTACTGACTTTCTTTATATATAGTAATTAAATTAATAAAAAAACCAAACAATTGTCTCTAAGTGGAATCAATTTAACTCAGGCGGTTCTCATCTTTATGTTGAATAATACTAGTAATAAATAAGTAAATGAACTTGGAACACTAACCCCTTATTTGAATTAAAATTTTTAGAAGATTTTTATAAAGATGTGCCGAGTCAACTAGTGGTAATTCGCTTAGTCTTAGTAGGTGTAGCTAGTAAAATATAAAGTCTATAGAAATAAGAGACTTCAGATCTTGATAAATAAAATTCTTTAGAATCAAAAAAGTTGTCAAAAATTGATAGCATGATTGGCCTATATATATTAAACTCCAAAGAGAATATTACTCCAGCCAGCATAATTTTTCATTCAGAATTTTTTCCAAAAAATGAAATTGAATTTGTTTTTGAATTCAATAAAAGAGATTTTCCAAATACTAATACTGTTTACATTATGCCAGCCACATATTAAAATGGAATAAAAGCAAATTTTATTTTGTCTCTATTCTCAGAGTCAATATATACTTTCAAAAAAATTGAATAAGTTATTAAATTTAAATTATTATAGAATTTTAGGAGTAGTTTTTTAAGCATTAAAAACTTTATTCTAGTTTATTAGCTCTCTGAAATTTGTATCTTATAGCTCGTATTAATTCTTCAAAGTATTGAAATCTAGATTATGAACCAGTTTAAGATCGCTTGATATTTGATTAAGAATATAAGTTTATATTTTTTGGAATATTCTTTTCGAGTTTTAAATGTTAATCCTTAAATTTACAGTAGTTTCTATTTAATAATAAGTCACAACTAAATCAAATTCAATGTCTTCAATGAATATTATTTTAATGTACGGAATTATATAAACCAATCAAGATTCAAATAAAAATAAAAGCTTATCATTTTTTATGACCAGAGTGTCGGCTAAAAAAGTCTCAATATTTGACTACATAAAATTAAGACTTTTAATTTATATGTATTCGGAACTATAGAAATAATAGGTGCTTATTAAGGTGTTGATTTTATGTAACACATCTTCTTAATTTATATCTACAATTTTTTATTATTCATATTAGAATATCCATTTATTTTGTTAATGTATATTTAAGAGTCTTTCATTTACATATTGCTAAAATGTTTATAATACTTTTAGATCTTTCTGTTATTATATATCTTTAAGATTATAGATATAATTAAATATCTTTGAAATATGGCTAGCTTCAAATGAATTAGTCTGATAGTATATTTATTGAAAAAAGTTATTAATTTGAAACCAAATCTAAATTGATTAAAAAAGAGAGTCAACTTTACTATCAGCTTAAATTATGTTTTAAATTAAGAATATTCTAAAAATATTTTCTTTTGAGTCTTATTCATCTCTTTTTTATAGATACTAGTAATAGAGGTCTAGAAATCTTGAATTTTTACTATATTATATTTACTTAATATTTTTTTATGAATTTTTTATCAGAACCAAATCAAAAAAATCTTAGTAATTTGAGCTGTTTATTTATAAAATATCCAACATAGCAATAATAATCTGTTATATCTAAACATTTGGCTAAATTTAGAGTAGTATATATTTATGAGGAGTAAGATAAATCTCCATTTAAACTTTATTTTAACTGAGAATTAATCCTAACTATTCTTTATTAGGAAGATTTTATCAATCTCCGTTTCTATTACAAATATACATCTACTATATAATTAGAAAAAATATATTTTTATATCATTTGTTCTCCGGCTTATTTGCTATATCTTTTAAATGATTTGACAGGGTAAAAAAGCTATCTTCTTCTAATTTCAAATAATTGGTAAATAATAGTAGACAGTCCAAAGAGGCTTTCTTTATTGTTTCTTTTCCCGCACTATAAAATTTAAATATAACTAACATCATTTCTAATCAATAATGATCATCCAGAGTATAAAACTGTACTATTAGCTTTATCATTGTGTTAATTAAACAGACCTCATCACTAGTCACAGCTCTTTTTATTTTAAGGAAGAATTCTCTAAATAATTCATATTTGAATACCATTGACTGCTAAAATGTTGTTCAATAAGGAAAGCTTATTTAAAACATACAGTTAAATGATTCTAAGTAATTCATATCGCTTATTAAGCTAAATCAGGTTAGTCCCATTCTGTATAAGGAAGAGTTTTCTATTAGGTTTAGCACGACAATATCTTTTTAGTAAGATAATCTTTTTAACTAACTAGTTTTTAACTTAGAAATTTTCATCATCTTATAAAACAATTTATCCTTCTTATTCTAAATTACTTAATATGTTAAAAATTAACATTATAAATTATACAATAAATATATTAGTCGAGCTTACCAATTCGTTTTTTGAAAGCCAAATTCATTAGCCCATCCTCAATAAATGATTTGATAATCAGCATTATAGTATATGAGCCACCTAAAATTGATAAAAGCTATAAAAAACTATGTACAAAATTTTTATCTAATTTCTTATAGGTCATGGTGAAATTTTCGATATTAAAATCAAAAATAATCATCATGGCATTTGATAAAATGGCTCTATATTCGTGATTAAATTAGTTCAACTCTATATTATTCTAGTCACTGTAAATGAATTTGCTTGGAATAATATTTAGCTTATATATGACTTAAAGTGGGCCTAAACCCTGCATTTATAAATTATCTTTGGAATCATGTATATGGTTTTCATGCGAATTTTTATTAAAATCTTTCTTTATCATTTTTATATTTTACTGGTCAATATCACCAAACTCTAGAGCATTTATTTTATGAGAAAAATCTGGCAAATATCTCTCCTAATATAATAGATATTAGAATTCTGGTACTTAATCATGCATTGAGATATGGAAATTGCCTGGTACTTATTTTATATTAAAAGAGCCAACTATTCTACAACCCTCTTAATTTTATAATTATTACTTTATTATCAATATTTTTTGATTGAAATCCAAGCCCTCTGTAAACTCAAATTCACCTTGACTTTATTTATTTTAATTTAATCATATTTTCTTTAAGTCACCCTTAACATTAAGTGTGTGTGTATGTAACACGTCCATAATATCTAGGCTAACTAAACCACAAGGATATTTATACATTGTAATGTCGATATAAACCTTCATGTTTTAATCATCCTTCATATGGTCTATTATTAACTCAGTATCTATTTGCTGTTTAGTAAATCCTATTAAACTATTTGTTACCAAAATAATACTTAATAGAGCAAAGAAAAAGGAAAAAACGATTCCAATATATGATGCTTCTTTTAAGCCCTCAGGTACATATCAATATATATCTACTTTTCTTAGTTTATCCAACATCATTATAATATTTATAATTTGATAAAATTTAATTTAAATAAGGAACATTCTCCCTTTATTTTTGCTTTTCAAATCCAAAATATAAAATTATATCTTTCTCAAATTAACAATAATCTTATTATAAAATCTCTTTTAAACCTATTATAAGATCGTTTTTGGTTTATTTTTCTTTGAATAGCTTTATCATTATCTCACAAAAGCTTGATTCAACTAAAGAAAATAGCTGGATAGATTTTCTCTCTATAAAGTTTAAGAATTTTTGGTAGTTGCGTTCTTCATGTAAAAATCATTAAATGAATTCTAAATCTAAGTTTTGATTTTCTTTTCTTTTAATATAATAATAAATGTCTATTAAATGGTTTTTTAGGTTCAAATTCTAACTAAGTTGTTTAATTAAATTTTATTTTTCTAAATTTATTCTTTTTATATTACTTTATCAATTAATCTTCTTTGACCAAAAATTCTTATGATTTTTTGGGAATAATTTCTTACTAATCTTATTGTAAATATTCCTCATTTATAATTTCTTGTTGTTTTGGCTATGATTAAATTAAATCAAATTCTTCTATTAAAGAATTTAAATCTTATTTTCATTTATCCATTTTTATTTAATTTCTTTCTTAAGTTTTTATATTAAAATTCTGTCTTTAGTAAGTGTTATTCTCAATATCATTTAGATCTTATTAAAAACATTTATACTTTTATTACTGTGTTTAATCATCATTAAAAACTAAGCTTTGTTTCCATTAAATGTATTACTACTCTTCTAATTGATACTCTCTTAATTATTTTTCAAAATCCTCATTGATATTCTTATCTGATTTATAGCCATATTTTTACTGTTAAATCATTAATTTTTCTTCAGCATATTTTAAAACAGATGTTTTACCATTATATTACACTCCAATCATTTTTGCATCATAGTATTTATCAATTAATATCTAAATCTTCTCCTCTAAATGCGCAGATTAATTCTACAGTGATTATAAGACATTATTAATAGATTCTTTGTTATCAGTATTATTCATCTAAGAATATTGATGAATTTCTTTTATTAAATGCCAAACAATTAACTATGAAACTTTGTTACCTATCTTTACAATTAGCCCATCTCCTTATATTTTTATTTGCTTGAGAATCATCTAAGTCAGCAGTATGCTCTCAGGATTAACATATTCCACTATTCCAAACTTATCTAAAACTCCCTCTATATTTTTATTTCTTTTCCACTCTTAAACTTATCCTAATTATTCTAAAATAGAGTATATTAAAGATTCAGCATAGTTGATGGTGATATTGGATATGAAAATCTTGCGTGAAAAACTATTTAATTTAAGTTCTATATATTCAGAACTGAAATCTTCCATTCTCGGTAGTTCAATTTTAATTGTGTTTTTAATAAAATCTCTAAATTGTTGATTTTCATAAATTTATATTTCTTGGGTATTTAATTTCGTCATTATAATATAATAAGCTATTTAGTATGATATGAGTAACTAAAGACAGTTCTCAACCCTCTTTAAAAAAAAAGTCATTAAAAACAAGTGCTATATAAAATTAAAGTGTTAATAAAAACAACTCAATAAACCGAAATAATTAATCCTAAGTCTCAAAAGTATCTAATTGAAATGCAAAAACTTAATTAAAAAATTCATTATTGTTAATAGAAAATTCCTAGTTAATGTAAACATATCAATTAAAAGATAAACTAAATTCAAAATTTAATAGTGTAATCGACAATAAAAATAAAAGCAAAACTAAATAAAGCGCATAAAAAGTATGAATAAATGACAAAATAAAGTAAATTGTTTGTAAAAGCTAATTTTAATAATCCTATGCTAAAAGATAAAATTTAATAAAATCCTAAACATCAATCGACTAAAAATAATGACAAAAATAATAAATTATTGCAAATCAATTACTTGGAGAAAATAAAATAAAAAAATAGCCCGTTATTTTGTAAACAATTAAATAATTAGATTTATTTTACATTTAATAATAATAAATTCAACTTTATATTAACTCTTAAAACGATATTAATATATTATTAAAATATTTTTGTAAAATCTTAAGAGCCAATCTAATTAAAGAGTCTTCTAGCCAATAAATTTAAAATTAAGTAAATATTTATTTTGTATATGAAGTCTTTTACTTTATTTTAGCAAGAAGTGTTTAGGATTAAATTTAAGATGATAAAATACATTTACAGACTAACTTAAAAGATAAACCAAATAGAAACTAAGCATTACAATTAAATGATATTCTAAACAGTATGGAGTTCATTTTAAAACAAATCATTTAGAATCTGCATATTATTTATATTTTTTTAATAGATATTTTGTAAAGCTTAACTTAAGATAATTAAAACTTCAATGACAAAGCAAATTAAACTATAAGAAAATTGATCCATAAAAGAAAAGATGATTACAAAATCAAGATAAAGTTATTAGAAAGCATTGAGGAGAAATTTATCTAAATAGATAAATATTTTGAATTAAACTTAAGTACTTCGATAAACCTATTTAAGCTTCATCCTAATTACAAATAATACTATATAATGACTTAATCCTTTGAGCAGTAAATAGTAAAAGAGATTACTACATTACAAGAATCAGTTTTGCTTAATAAGTTTGATAATTTTATAAAGTAATATGAATTGTTTTAAAAATAAGAAAGATTGTAAAAATTAATCAAAATAATGAGCTAAATTTAAAACAAAAAGACTATAAAAATATTACCTTTCAATTAATTAAAAAAATATACTTTATTAATTAACTTAAATTAGAGCATTATAAAGTCTCAAAAAAATAACAGTTAAATAAATTAGTAATCAAATATTATATATTGACCATACTATGATTAATTTATAAACTACATTTTAAAAAATTATGAATTAATTTTATTAGATTTTGAAGAAAATACTTAAGATTAAATAACCTAAAAAGAAAAAAAAATTATAGATAATTTTTAATACATAATTAACTTAGATTATTTTGAGAAATAAAATAGCCTATTAATTCCTTAATGGAAACTTATTAATTGAAATATTAGGTAAGTAATTATCATTGATAAATAAGATAAGTATTAATAGTCTATATAAGATAATATTATTAATATTAAGCCATAGTCTTTTGATTAAGATGACTTTACTTTAAAAATAATTTAAACTTTTCTAGAAATTATAATTGATAAAAATTTATCTGATTTATGACCACTATTAAATTCTTTCAAAAATATCTTTTAATAATTATAATTACGTGTAAATGAAAATAGAAGAGGTACAGTCTAACGCCAAAACAATTTGAATCTCCAGCCACTCTCATATTAAAGGTCTAGGCCTTAATGACGAGGGATAAGCCGTGGAAAATTAAGGGGGTTTAGTTGGCCAAGTTGAGGCTTGAGAAGGTTGTGGTGTTATTGTAGAGCTGATAAAATTAAAGAAAATGGCAGGAAGAGCTTTATTATTGGCTGGTCCCCCAGGTACTGGGAAAACAGCCATTGCCTTAGCAGTATCTTAAGAACTAGGATCCAAAGTGCCCTTCTGTCCAATGGTGGCCTCAGAGGTTTATTCATCTGAAGTTAAGAAAACAGAAATCTTATATGAGAATTTCAGAAGAGCCATTGGTTTATGAATCAAAGAAACTAAAGAGGTGTGGGAAGGAGAAGTAACTGAGATAAGACTTGAGGAGGCAGAAAACCCTAACGAAGATTTAGAGAACATAGTTCAATCTGTTGTTATTACTTTATGAACAACAAAATGCTCTAAACAGCTTAAACTAGATTCTGTGATTTATGAAAACATTAAAAAAGAGAAAATCAGAGTCGGTGATGTTATTTATATAGAAGCAAATTCCGGAAATGTCAAAAGAGTTGGTAGATCAGATTAATTTGCAGCAGATTTTGATTTAGAGGCTGATAACTATGTTAATGTTCCCAAAGGGGATGTTCATAAAAAGAAAGAAATTCTATAGGATGTTACTCTCCATGATCTAGATATGGCCAACGCAAGACCTCAGGGAGGCTAAGACTTCTACTCAGTGATGAATCAAATAATGAAGAATAAAAAAACCGAAGTGACTCATAAACTAAGACAAGAAGTTAATAAAATAGTTAATTGATACATTGACTAGGGAATAGCTGAATTAGTTCCAGGAGTATTATTTATAGATGAGGTCTACATGCTTGACATAGAGTGCTTTACTTTTCTCAATAAAGCTCTTGAAAGTAAGTTGAGTCCAATAGTTATTCTAGCCACTAATAGAGGCACAAGTGAAATAAGAGGAACAAATATAATCTCGCCTCATGGAATACCTATTGATCTTTTAGATAGACTTTTAATTATAAGAACTCTTCCATATGCTTTATAAGATATAGTTAAGATTATTTCCTTAAGAGCAAACGTTGAAGGAATAAAACTAACAGAAGAGGCCTTAGCGTATTTGGGTCAAATAGGCTGTCAAACTAGTCTAAGATATGTTGTATAGATTTTAAACCCTGCAAATATACACTGCTAAATATAAGGAAGAGAAGAGATAAGTCAAGAAGATATAGAAGAGGTTGTTGGATTGTTTTTGGACTCAAAAGCTTCAGTCAAAATTCTATAAGCATAACAAGACAAATTCATCTCTTAATAATTTAGAATTTATAATTTTAAATGCAAGCATAAAGAGAACTTACTCCTTATGAAATTTATATTAAGAATGATGGAATGGCCAAAGCTTAAGACCAACACTTAGATCAAATAATAAATGATTTAGAAATCACAAAGCACCACTCAAAAGTTATCAATGTTCAACTAGAGGAACAAAAACCTATTATTCAGGAAACAAAAATAAAAATGCAAGACACTGAATAGATAATAAAAAGAGCAAACAAATGACTTGAGTACATAATAAAATAGTAGTCATTTTGTGGACTGTATTCAATAATAGTAATTGAGGTGATAATATTCATATGCTTACTAGTTTAATATTATTTTTATATTATTAATAATCTTCTCCAATAGACATTATTTCTTTTCCTGTTGGCTTTAGCAAAACAGTATGCTCATACTAAGCTACATAGGATTTCTTGATGTCACACAAAGGAGGATACTCAGTAATTACTTCTCTTTATACCAACTCATTAAGAGCTAAAGCATGACCAGTGCACCCTAAATCATCTATCCATCTTCAGCAAAATGCTAAAGTTGAGAAATTCTTCTCTATTAGATTTAAAAGCTGCCTAGACTAAGGTCTTTTAAACATCATTGGAGGCGGAGTTTGCTCCATCATATAGTGACTGCACTCACCATCCTCTCTCACAAAGCCTTGCCCAGTAGACCCAAAGGTTTCTATAGCATATATCTCTCCTTCTTCCATTCATGTAGTTGGGCCTCCTTTAACGATTGGAACAGATTTTCCTGCATGAACATGATACCTTTCTATAGTATGCCCACATAAATTAGCAACACATTTTATCTAAGAGGTCTTCCCGTTAAGCTCAATCTCATAGCTCTCCATAGCCTCTTGAATCTACTCTCCAACATCACAAAGTCTAACATCAATACCGGCTGCTTTCAGGCCAGTGTTAGTTGCATCTTATGCTGCTTTTAATAGGTTCTCATACTTATCATCAAAAGCCACTGTAAAAGCAGAGTCAATAAGATAACCTTTAACATGTACTCCAAAATCAATTTTACAAACATCATTCTTGCTCAATACTGTAGTATCTCCATAGTTAGGTGAGTAATGAGCAGCAACATTGTTTAAGGAGCATCCAGTTGGAAAAGCCTATCCTCTCTCAAGTCCCTCTTTTTCAACTATAAAGGCTAAGGTTGATTCAATGTTCTTAACAATATCAGTCATTTTCTGTCCAGGCTAAATAACATTCTAACAATGTCTTCTTACTTATCTATGAACTTCAGCTGCTCTTCTTAGACAGAATATTTTTTCTTACAAAAGCTTATCATGATCTATATAATTTGGGTCTTCAAATCTGCTTGCTAATTCTCCAGCATAAGGAACTAGTTTACCAATTGGTAATTATGAGTCATTTGGATAAAGCTTATATATTTAATAAGATGGAGGAGTTGTTTATAAGGTTTTCCCTTTCCAGCTTCAAAGATTGACAATTTTACTGTTGTCTTGGAAGCCTTATAAATTTTAAAGAGTCTGTGGAGTTATCTGATATTAGAGATCATATTTCTTAACAATTTCATCATAGTTTATTTTTTTCTTTTTTTTCTTAGGTTTTTTCTTCTCTGGATTAGTCTCTTAATTTTTCTCTTAATCTTCTTCCTCTACCTCTTATTCTAGGACTTCATTTTCTAAAATTTCTTTTTCTTAGTTTTTCAAGCTTGTCATTTTAGGTTTTATAAATTATCTTATTTTATATTTTATTATAAATGAACATTCAGCGAATTCTTTGCTATGAGTAGCACAATTGTGTTTCTAATTTAATGAGCTATGATGACACATATTTTTTATTAGATTGTGGCTTTAATAAAGATGAAGATTTAGATATTTATTAATAATATTAAGAATAGATTTTATAAGTGGAGTTTATATTAATAACATCTTCATTGATGGAGAACTCTGGAGCTTTGTTCTTTTTATTAAATATTTTTTAAATACAGCCTAAAGTGTTCTGTTCTTTTCCATCCAAATACCTACTTAATATATGTCATTTATAGAATGCTTTGTTTTTACAAGATGTCGATTAGCAATAAAAGTATAATTTGTTTGAAGCTATAGACTTATTGTCTAATAACATAATAGGAATAAAGATTGGATAGAAAGTTAGATGCAAAACATTCAAGTAAACTTTAATTTCATTTTAAATTTTTAACGATGGATAAATTTTAGGTAGTGTATATTATTCTGTTAAGATTGATTAGAAATAATTTATATATTTAAATAATCCTGAATTAGAATAAAGTCAGCTGATAAATGGCTTAGATTATGATAACTTAATAAGTAAGAAATATGATTATGTTTTACTTGCAAATAATAATTAAAAACATAATAATATAAATTGGATTAGCATGTAGTCAATTAAGAATATAATATAATAGGATCATAATAAGCAAATTATTGTTTTGGTTCTGTAAAACTAGTTTTAGATTTTAGACATGTTGCTAATTATCAAAGAAATTTTATAGGATTAGCAAATTAGACTTAGTGTATTTTTGCCTAAGATTTATAAATTTCTTTTAGAATCAATAACTCGACTTACCGAATATATGAATCAGAATATCTCTTAAAATATCAACTTTGATCAGAAATCAATTTTTCAATTTGACTTCATAAAATACATATCTTTCCTTCCTAGTG